>Ga0182024_10001614_pt1 | contig 57688 bp, 60 predicted proteins | sample P32metaG_FD_120480 | JGI IMG/M metagenome (GOLD analysis project Ga0182024, IMG submission 120480) | Permafrost microbial communities from Stordalen Mire, Sweden - P3-2 metaG (Illumina Assembly) | ecosystem: Environmental > Terrestrial > Soil > Wetlands > Permafrost | place: Sweden: Stordalen...
TGCGCCCGCTGCTCCCCACTTAATACCAGCCCCGCTTTCGGTCGTCCCATCGCCATAGGCCCCTCCATTGTGCATCCGAGACGCCTATTTCCCTTGCAATACTATTGCCACTTAATTATGGGATAGCACACTAGGCTACTATCTCTGATTCAGCTTCAAAGGCGGAACGATGCCCTATTGGGCAGCACTGCTCGGCGATAGCTCCCCAGACATCGTCGCTAGACTGGCCCAAAAGGCTGTAGAGCACTTCTGAACACCCCAGCCGACCTGAACCCCTCCCCGCATCCAAATCCTCGCAGAATCGGCTTCCTGATGATGAGTGTCGACCCGAAGCACCGTTGCATCTAGTCACTCTTCGTATTGGCGCATCTGCTCCATGCGTTGCTCGCACGAGGTAAAACCCCGCTCGCACTTGTAATCACAGCGGGTTTCGCACAGTTCCCGCTCGTCTAAGCCACTCAGAGGCGAACCCGGCGCTGGCCGGAGCCTAGCGCGCCGGAACAGTGGGGGCCATTGCCATGCGCTCCTGCATCTGTCGTGTCAGGTGCGGCACGATGCCTAGCATCCGCTGGATCAACATCAGTTGGCTGCGGTGATGCATCTCGTGTTCCTTCGTGCTCAGCAGCATCTCAAAGCGGGTCTTACTCCCTGGTGTCATGCCGGCGGGCAATTTGACCCTCTCCGCGAGAAAGTCGTCGGATTGGTTCTCCAGCCACTTTGCCCACCGCTCCCCTTCGTCGCGCAAAAGCGCGATGATCTGCGCTTTGCTGCGAGGAGTCTGCTCCTCGGCGACGATGCTTCGCATCAGCCCGGGAAAGTCGAATCCTTCAAGTGTGGTGCGCCGCTCGATGGCGTGGATCTGTTCCGGCATCCTCGGCGCAACTGCGATGTGAGTGAGTGTTTGGGCTACCGTTCGTGTTTCCGGCGTCGCACGGAAGCCATAACGGTCCTCGGGGATTTCTTCGGCGATTATCAGAGTGTTCTTTCGCACGGTGCGAAGGGCGTCAGCCAAGTCTTTGGCTCCGTAATAGTTCATGGGGGCTCCGGTGTGTCGTAAAAGTGTGAAGCTCCAGTGTATACGCTCTGACCGGTCGGCCCCACAGAATTGGGACTAAGTGATGGGACTAGCCTCAGTAGGTTTCCGTCGGGATCTCTGTGCTGAAAGCAACGCCGAATCAATGAGTTAGATTCGAGGTCCCTTGGGTTCCGCAGTGTCCCGAACCAGGTGCTCTACCAGGCTGAGCCACTCCCCGACGACCACGCAGGCGGCAACAGGAAGGTTATCCGCCCGTGCGCTCTCTTCTCGATGGCGCACTAAAATTATAACATCGTTATGCTGGGCTGCTTCCTCACGCTTGTCCGAACCATTTTTCGCGCTACACTTGATGACGCACTGGGATCGAACGCTCCATAAGCCGACCAACCATGATCTGGCGGGCAATGATTTGGCGAGCGATGATCTGACGAGCGATGATCTGACCAACCATGATTGTTCTCTGCGCTCATCGTCTGTACACGCCGAAGGAAGAGATACGGGATCCGCTCCTGTTCATCGAAGACGGTCTGATCTCGGCCGTTTCCTCGCGCGCTCAAACGGAAATCCCGCAGAACGCGACTGTGGTCGATCTTACCAAAGACCTTGCCGGCGCAATCCTCGCGCCTGGTTTCGTCGACATTCATATGCACGGCGGCGCCGGACTCGATGTCATGCGGGCCACGCCTGCCGAACTGCCGCATCTGAACAAGTTTCTTACTACGCATGGCGTCACCGGCTATTTTCCCACTACCGTCGCTGCGCCGCTCGATCAGACTTGCCGGGCTCTGGAAAGGCTTGCCGATGCCATTGCGGCGGCGGCAGTCTCCGGCCGCGGCAATGCCGCGCAGGCTCGCCCGCTCGGCATTCACCTGGAAGGCCCGTTCCTCAGTCACAAGCGCCGCGGCGTGCATCCGCTGGAATACCTGGTCGAGCCCACCTTGGAAATCTTTGAACGTCTCTGGCAGGCCGCGCGCGGGCAGCTGCGCATGATGACCATTGCGCCGGAACTTCCTGGAGCGCTCGAGGTGATCGCGGAAGCGGCGCGGCGCAAGGTTTGCGTGAGCATCGGCCATTCCGATGCGGAACTGGATGCCGCCCGCGCCGGCGTCCAGGCCGGCGCCCGCCACGCCACCCACACCTTCAACGCCATGCGGCCGCTCGATCATCGCGACCCCGGCATCCTCGCCGAGGTGCTCACTGACCTGCAGCTCAGCGCCGACATTATCGCGGATGGTATTCACGTCGCACCCGAAATCGTGCAACTTTTCTTGCACGCCAAGGGCGTCGAGCGTGCCGTGCTGATCACAGACGCCATGTCCGCGGCAGGCATGCCCGATGGCACGTACCAACTCGGCCCCATTCAGGTCGAGGTTAAAGACAGCAAATGCACGGCGGATGGAAAACTTGCAGGTAGCGTCTTGACCATGGACCGCGCTGTTCGCAATGTCACCCGATTCGCCGGTTGGAGCCTGCGAGATGCCGTGCGCGCCGCGACGCTGAATCCTGTGCGGGCCGCGGGATTGGCCGAAGGCCACGGGACCCTCGCTCCTGGGGCGGAGGCCAACCTTGTGGTTCTCAATCCCAGCGGTGAAGTGCGTCAGACGTTCGTCCGCGGGCGCGCGGCTTCTTAACTACGGATTTCCACTGATCCACGTTGATAGAGCTTTTCAGAATATTTTTGGTTTATCCGCGATAATCGGTGCAAATCCGCTGTCGAAGTGAACTAGTTCGGCTTGCGGTCTTTGGCGTCCACCAGGTAGCGCAGCAACATCGCCTCATCGGCACGCGTGAGCTTATCGAGAAAGGAAGTATCGACCTTGCCGTCTTCGACGGTCTTTGACGCATTCGACTGCCGGAGTTTGTCACCAAGTTCAGGCTCGTTGCTCATCACCTGGCTGTAGAACCAGAGGAAGTGGCGCATTTGGTCGAGCGACTTGCAGAGAACCTGTATGGCTTCGGTCTCCGGCAGCGCGCTCAATGCCTCCATCAATTCCGGGTCGCTGGGCGCCTGCATAGCGGCGCAGTTTAGCTCCCGCTGGATGGCGCGCAAGTCTTCGGTAACTCGCACCATCCGCGTGTGAAGGTCGTCCATCTCAGTGTCGTTCCCCATGGGTCGCAGTAAACGATCGCAGTAACGATTGCGTGTTTGAACATCTCATCGGAGACGGGGAGCGGATAGATGTCCCACGATCATGCGCTTTGGTAATTCAAGCGATTACTTTGGTCTGCGAAGTAACTCCCTGTGTTCGATGGCGCTGAACTCCGCTACTGGCAAGGCCTTCAGCGCATCAGCCAAAAGCGGCTTCGCGGCACGTTCAGAATCTCTCCTGCCGTGCTCAGTATTCTTTCCCACGACCAACAGTGCAATGGCAATCTGTTCCAAGGTCACTACAGACCATGTGGGAACAGCCCGCCATTCGACTTCGCGCAGGCTGTTGGGTGTCCAAGCCAGCGGGAAGCATGGTGTTCCCAGTAGCGGGGCCTGTTAGAACATCGTCCGTTTGTGATACAAACTCGCGGATGGAAACGTCCTTGGCCAACCCCCACCAACTACTACTCCGCGCCATCGGCCGCTGGAGCCTGGTCGCGTTGGTGGTGAATTCCATCATCGGCAGCGGGGTCTTCGGTCTTCCTTCCACCGTGGCGGCTCTTATCGGCAACTACAGTCCTTACGCGGTGCTAGCCGCCGGCGCGGGAATGAGTGTGATCATCGGATGCTTCGCCGAGGTTGCGTCGCGCTTTCAGCAAGCGGGCGGTCCGTATCTTTACGCCCGTGTCGCGTTCGGACGTCTCATGGGAATTCAAACCGCCTGGATGCTCTGGCTCGGTCAAGTGGCCGCCCCGGCCGCGAACGCCAACCTGTTTGTGATTTACCTGGGCGAGTTCTTTCCACACGCCAAGGATCCTCTGCCACGGGCTCTCATTCTCACGCTACTGGTAGGCCTTCTGACGTTCATCAATATTCGCGGCGTGCAAGCCGGAGCTCAGGTGAGCAATTTGTTTACGGCGGCCAAGCTGGTGCCGCTCTTCGCGGTAATTGTTTTAGGTCTGTTCGTTCTTCAGCGACATCACTGGACGATTGCGGCACCGTCGATCGCATCCCCCAGTTCCAGTCAGTGGCTGAAAGCCATGCTGCTTCTGGTCTTCGCCTACGGCGGGTTCGAAACCGCGCTCGCACCTATGAGCGAAGCGAAAGATCCCCGCCGTGACGCACCCTTCGCGCTCTTCACAGCACTCGCGGCCTGCACTGTGATCTATGCGCTAATCCAGTGGGTGGTCGTCGGAGTCCTGCCGAATGCCGCGCACAGCCAGCGCCCTCTCGCCGACGTAGCGCGGCTGGCGGTTGGTCCCATAGGCGCAGCGCTGGTTGCGGTAGGCGCTCTCATCTCTTTCTACGGATATCTCAGCGCAAAGATCCTCGCGATGCCCCGGGTCCCTTTTGCGCTCGCCGAGCAAGGAGACTTCCCCAAAGCCTTCGCCACCGTGCACAGCCGCTTTCACACTCCCTATGTCTCGATCCTCGTCTTTGCGGCCATGGTCTGGGGATTAGCGCTGTTCGGCGACTTCAAATGGAACGTAACGCTCTCCGCCGTGGCTCGCCTTCTCTACTACGGTGTGGGCTGCGCGGCTTTACCCATTCTGCGCCGAAAACAGACCGAAGGCGCAAGCGCAATGTTCCATCTGCCGGCGGGGAACTTTCTCGCCGTGCTGGGTGTGATCCTATGTGTGATTCTGGTAACCCGGGTGGATTTCGGCCAATCGATCATCCTGGTCGCAACCATCGCACTGGCGATCGTGAACTGGGCCGCCGTCGCCCGTGGAAATGCTGGTTGACGCCGGCATGTTGGCCGCTATGCTTCCTGTCCTGCCCGCTGCTCCATCTCCAGCAACTTTTTCTTGCGCTCCACTCCCCACCGGTAGCCGCTGATGTTGCCATCTTCGCGAACCACGCGGTGGCAAGGGATCGCAACCGCGACCGGATTCGCGGCGCAAGCTCGCGCTACGGCCCGGCTGGCGCTGGGTTGGCCAATCGCCTTCGCCACCTGCCCGTAAGATCGAGTCGCGCCGAACGGGATCGACTGCAAGTAAGTCCACACCCGCCGCTGAAACGCAGTCGCGCGAATATCTAAAGGCAGCGCAGCATTCAACTCACGCCCGGTCATCTTCGAGAGTAGAGCCGCAACCCAAGCCTGCAGTCCGCCGTCGTCGGGCTTGCGCATGGCAAAAGGAAACTCGCGCTTCAGACCTTCGATCAACTCACCATCGGTACGCGCGAACTGAATCGCGCAAACGCCACGGTCGGTGGCCGCGATCAGCATGCGTCCGAGTGGCGAATCCGAGCAAGCGTAGCGAATGGACGCGGCGATCGCGCCGCGGCGGTATTTGTCGGGAGTCATCCCGAGCTGTGACGCGGTCTTCTCGTAGAGCCGGCTGCTGGAGCCGTAACCGGCGTCATACATGGCGCGGGTCACATTGTCTCCAGCCTGCAGGTTGCGTTTGAGCAGGCGCAGGCGGCAGGAATCGGCGTATGCTCGCGGCGTGATCCCGAGAGCAGCCTTGAACCGCCGTTGCAGATGGAAAGGGCTTTGCCGAAAGACCTTGCCCAATCGCTCGAGCGTAATGCTCTCATCGAGATGCTGCTCAATGTAGCGGCAGATCTCTTTCGCCGAGTCCGATTGCGGATTGCCGCCGAACGACCCCGGCCGGCAACGCAGGCAGGCTCGAAAGCCTGCTTTCTCCGCCTGCTCGGGAAGCGGGAAGAACGTCACATTCTCGCGCCGCGGACGCCGCGCCGCGCACGATGGCCGGCAATAGACGCCGGTGGTGGCAACTGCGAAGACGAACTCGCCGTCGTGCCCGGAATCGCGCCCCACGACCGCCTTCCAGCGCTGGTCGTTACTGAGCGCATTATTTGGCTGGGCGCCCGGCTGAAGGCTGGGAAGCTTCATCGAGTTGGTGTGCGCTGCGGGCACTGGGGCGATTGAGTGCTTAACGAGTATGGCATCGGCGGTCATGCCAGGGGAAGTCGTGTTCGTGAGAGTCATGATAGCGACAGCGTAAAGTAGAGATGAACCAACGGACTATCCGAATCTTGCGGGCAAAGCAAAATCAGTGAGCATCTTTTGGTACTCGGTACTCGGAACTCCCGACGTTGCGCCCGCCACCGGAAAAGGCTAAAGTTCCCGAAGCTTTCTTACTTTCCGGAATAAGGATTTAATCCATGAAGAACATACGTTTAGCGGCGGTGAGCAGTCTGATGGCGTTACTCCTGACCGCAGCCTTGGCTCAAAAGGCGACGCAGCACTTGCTCAGCAGCGACGAACTTAAGAACGTGGTGCCCGCAGAGTTTTTCTTTCGCGGACAGAAAGCTCCGACACAGCTGCGGAACGCGGCGGGATTTCAAATGGCCAACGGAAACGTCACATTCGCCGCTCTGGTCGATGCTTCCGGATACTCGACAGCGATCCAGCAAAAGTATCAGGGCATGCTAATCACCGAGTCCAAGCTGAAAATCGGCGGGTCCGAGCTGGCCCCAGGACAATACGGTTTCGGGTTTGCCGCGGACAAGTTCGTGGTTATGAATGTGGCCAGCGAAGACATACTGAGCGTGGCCTGCCAGACGGATGCAGAGTTGAAGCGAGCCGTGCCGCTGAAGTTGGTCGAGGACGGGGCCGGCTACAAGCTATACGCCGGGAAAAAGTGGGTGTCGGTGAAGCCCGAGTAGGTCTCTACTCCCGCGTCTGCTGGCTGCTCTAGACGTGCGGGAACTTCTCAATTGCCCAGCGGCTGGAACGGTCCCAGCAGGCTGGAAACTCCGGAGCGCTTGCGCAATTCGCTGAGCAGCGCGCTTGCCGCATTGGTGTAGGTCTTGGTGGGGTCGGACGGATCGGCCCAGACGGCGTCATAGATGATCTGCGCTGCATCCTTCAGATCGATGTGCAGGGCGGCTTCGCAGACATCGGCACGTTCCTGCAGTCGGTCGTAACAGGCCTTGCAGATCGAGGCCGGCTCGGCGCCCTTGGGATGGTGTTCTCCCAGGGCGCATACCACGGGCGAGCTTGCGACTTCCGCATTCGCCGCGAAAAGCTGGGACTTGAACTCCTTGAGGAAAGCTTCTCTTTCCTGCTCCACAGCGTCAGCGTCAGGCAGCGGCTCGGCGGTGACCTGCGGTTTCGGAATCGCCGGGACTATGTTTGGAGAAACCCGCTCTCTGCTGTTGCAGGCCGGACAGGCGTCGACGTTGGCTGAATAATAAAGACGGCACTTGGCGCAAGGCATACCGTAGCCTGAGGATTGGCGCGGGGCCTCGGCGTCGTGACGGACGGCGTTCCGCAGATCGTTGCGAACATCATTCCGGACATCGTTTTCCGGCAGGCCGGACCGTGCCGGTTTAGCGGCTGCGGCTGCTGTTGATCGCGTCAAGTCCATAAATCAATCTCCCCCATGCCTGTGTTTTAGTTTAAGCAGCACCGCCGCCCGGCTGAAAATACCTTCAGTACACTGACCGGTAGGTCCCTGCGCCTGCGTTACTGCGGGTTCGTGTCTTTTGTCTGCATCCGCGTCTGCATCTGCATCAGCTTCAGGAGTTCGTCGCGTCGCGCCTGGTAGAGCTTGCGCTCGGGATCGAGCCGTGCCGCGGTCTCCAGCTCTGATAGAGCTTCCTCATAGCGGTCCATGGTCATGAGGCAGGCCGCCAGAGAGTAGTGGTTGTCGGACGACGCATTGAGGCGAAGCGCCTCGCGGAACTCTTTTTCCGCTGCCTGCAATTGTTCCTGCCGGAACAGTGCCGTGCCGAGGGCGCGGTGGGCAGCGTCGGACTCGGGATTGAGAGAGACGGCGAGCCGCATCTCGCGGACGCCCTCTTCCAGCTTGTCATTTAGCAACAGAGCTTCGCCAAGGGCACGGTGTTCCGCGGACCCGGTGGGATTCTGGCGAACCGCCAATTGCAACTCATCGACAGCGTTGCTGTAGTCCTTTTTCGACAGGTAGGCGCGAGCCAGGCAACTGTGTCCCTGCTGCCACTCGGGATGCTGGCGATAGAGGCCGCGCAGTTCGAGCATGGCGGCGTCGAAGTCGCCCTTGTCGCAATAAGTATTTCCAAGGTTGTTGCGAACCGAGGCTTCCTCGGGCGCGAGATGCTTGGCTGCGCGATATTCAGCGATGGCTTCATCGAACTTGCCTTGTTCGTGCAGAATCAGCGCCAGGTTGGAATGGGCCTGCCAAAAAGCCGGGTTCAGGCGAATCGCCTGGCGATACGCCTTGATGGCTGCGGGCAGATTTCCATCCGCATGGAAGGTGATGCCCAGATCGTAGAAGGTATCCACGTTGTTGGGGTCGCGGGTCAGGGACTCAGCGAAAGCATGGACTGCAGCGCCGTATTGTCCGTTCGAGTACAGAGCCAGACCGAGAAACTGGTAGGCTTCGGCGTTCTGCGGATCCATGCTGAGAGCGGTGCGCGCCTCCGCAATCGCGTTGGGACCGTCATCCAGTCGATAGAAAATGTAGGCCAGACTGCTGTGGTTCTCAGGAAAGTCGGGCATGAGTTGCGCGGACCGCGTGATCTCGTCGAAGGCATCGTCCCAGCGCTCCTGTTGGCGGAGCGTCGTGCCCAGGGCGAAGTGGAGAGCGGCATTTTCGGAATCGGAGCTAAGGGCTTGGCGCAAAGCGAGTTCGGCTTCGTGGAAGCGCTGATTACGGGCGTCGGCAGCGGCCTGCACGAGAACTGCGGGAATCCCGGAACTCGAAATCGTAACGGTGGCGGATGGCTTCAGATTCGCTTTGCTCAGTGTGCAGACCAGGGTTCGGTCGGCGCCAGCAGCCTCAAGCTGGCGAATCTGTTGTCTGCCGGGGATGCGGGCAATGCCGCGCTCTTGAACGATGCGGGCGAGGCGACTCGTGGGCACACCGGCCGTAAGCCAAGCCATCAGTTCGGTCGTATTTACCGGCTGGCTTTCGCTGGAGTAGGCAGCCAAAGCCGCACCAACCACAAACAGACAGACTGACAGGCCCTTGCGCTTCACTCGACTCTCCGGCAGTGATTTGGCTTGCTGGGTTGCGTTGATTGCGCGGTCCACAGTGGTTCGGAACACCGCAACCCCACATTAGCCCGGCGATGGAGCCGGAGGTAAGGTCACGGAAGTAATGGGTGGGGGGCCGGCGAACGGCCAGCAGGGCCGCCTCGCTTCGCTCGGCGGGACTTTCGGCTAGGCTCAGGGCAAGCAGCCGAGGCGGACTGTCCGCACAGGAACATCTCTGCAAACCGAGTCGCGGGTGGGGGAGGTTTGACTTCCCCATACCCGTCCAGTACCGTATAAACAGCTGGAAGTATGGTTCCTGGAGGCTCAGATGTTTGAAGGTCTATTTCAACCGACGCACCTGATCATCATTTTCGCGATCGCCCTGCTGATTTTCGGTCCCAGAAAACTGCCTGAACTCGGCAAAGGGCTGGGCGAGGGAATTCGTGCCCTGAAAGAAGGCATGAAGGACAATTCCCAGGCATCGACTGAGCAGAGCAAGAACCCTGAGTCCAAGGACACCAAGAGCTGACTCGGTTCCCTTTCGCGGGCAGTAGTCTTCTTTGATTCCAGCGATTCACAGCCGCTTTGTCGCCGTTCCCTGTTCCGTTCCAAGTAGCCAAGGGCCCTTTTGAGCTGTAAAACTGACTCTAGAATCTGGAGGTAGGCAGTGTTGCGTAAAATCGAATTCATCGCACTTATTGTGTTTCTAGGATTATCGTCGGCGGCCTTTGCCGATCAGATCACCTTGAAGAATGGTGACCATCTGAGCGGTACGATCGTAAAATCCGATGGCAAGCTTCTCGTTCTGCACACGGACTTCGCGGGAGACGTCACGGTGCAGTTTGAGGCCATCACCCAGATCACGACCGACAAGCCGTTACACGTGGCCTTGAAGAATGGCCAAACCGTGGTGGGGCCGATCACCACGAGCGATGGGAATCTGGAGGTGACCACGAAGAGCGGTACCCCGGTGGAGACGCCGAAGGAAAGCGTGGTGGCAATCCGCAACGATGCTGACGAACTGGCTTACGAAAAGGCGCTGCATCCGAGCCTGTTAGAAGGTTGGAATGGCGGGGCGAACGTGGGTTTTTCGTTGACTCGCGGCAATAGCCAGACCGAGAACCTGTCGCTCGCCTTCAACGCGGCACGCGCCACGAGTACTGACAAGCTCAGCCTGTATACAAATGCAGTGTACGGGACGAACCAACTGGCGACTCCCAGCACGACCGCCAACACTGAAGAGGGTGGTATTCGTTATGACCGCAATATTAATCCGCGGATGTTTGGGTTCGTCGGAGCTGATTTCTCGAGCAACGCCTTGCAGGACTTGAATCTGCGCTCGGTGGGCAGCGTGGGTATCGGCTACCATGCCATCAAAAGCGACCAGACCACGCTGGACTTCCTGGCGGGCGTCAACTTCACGGATGAGAACTACACCGAGACGGTGGTGACGGATGCCACGACGACTCCGCCAACGACTGCCACGATGAAGGTGATACACAACTTCGGCGCCCTGACGCTAGGCGAAGAACTCACGCACAAGCTGGGCAAGAGCACTCTGCTCACCGAGAAGCTATATCTCTATCCCGACCTGACGCAGACTGGCGAGTACCGCGGAACGTTCGACTTGGGGGTGGTGACGAAGATCAGTAAATGGCTGGGCTGGCAGAACCAGTTCAGCGATATCTACGTCTCGAACCCGCCCGAGGGCACAAAGCAGAATGACGTGGTCCTGACCACTGGGCTGAACGTCACATTTACCCACTGAGGCGAGTGACAAGAGTAGTGAAGATGCGGAAGCCGCTCGTTAGAGCGGCTTCTTCGTTTAGTGATACGCACGGGCAATCCAAACCTGGCAGGCGACGACGACCATCATAAAAAGCAAGTAGAGTCGAAGTGCCCATAGGACGAGGAGTTCGGTGCCTTTGAGCCGCCGCCTCGGAATGAAATGCTTCTTGGCCCGCGCCAGTTGATCGTGTTCGAGCGACGATAAGACCCAGGTTTGATCGGCGGTTGCGACTGTAGCTTGTGCGTGTTCTTTTCGCACCATTTGGCTCTCCTCCAATAAATCCTGCTCCAACATATGACGGCTCTGGCTCCTGGGGCCGAAGCCCACCTTGATCCCGGCTTAACGTGGCGCTGAAGCGCCGCCCTTCCGGGTTAACTGCACGCATTCCTACGTCCCGCCCAGGGCGGTGAAGATGTTGGGGGCGATTACACTGATCCCGAAAAGCACACCAGCGGCGGCGAGAATAAATACCACGCCGGCGGACAGTATGTTTGCCCATAGCGGATTGACCAAATCGCCCATGATCTCTTTGTCATTGACCAGCATGAAGAGGAACACTAACGCTGGCGGCATGGCCAGAACTGCGACGACGTTGACGAGTAGTACGACATAAACCAGCGGCAGGCCTGGAATTAGAACGATGCCTGCCGCAGCCACGGCGCATAAACTCAGGACCGCGTAAAACGATTTGCCTTCCCCCATGGGCAGGTTGAGGCTGTGAGGTTTGTGGGTGACCTCGCCGAAGGCATAAGCCGACGACGCCGAAATGGTGATAGCGGCGACGATGCCGGCCTCGACCATGCCGAGCGCGAACAGCGATGCGCCGAAGCGGCCAACGATCGGCTGAAGAGCCTGGGCAAACTCGGCGGCCTGGAAGTTGTCGGCGGTCATCTGATGAGCGAACAGCGGCGCGGTTGCCAGTATGGTGGCAATCGCCGCGGCCGTTGCTAATGCCGCCCCCAGCACTGTGTCGATCCGGCCGAAGCGAATATCTTTGGTGGTCATTCCTTTGTCAACGGTCGCGCTCTGCTGGAAGAAAAGCATCCAGGGCGTGACTGTAGCGCCGATATCGGCTAGCACGATGAGTAGAGTGTCTTTGTTGAAGCCGGGAAGCGGTTGCCATGTGAGGAACGAATGCCCGACTGAATGCCAACTGGGATGGGTCATGAGCGCGACCGGAACAAAAACCAGGTTGAATATGGCTGCGGCGAGCGTGATGCGTTCCCAAGTCCAATAGCGGTGGCTCATGAGCGCCGCATAGAGGATGACGAGCGCGATCAGGACCGCGATCCAGGGAGGCACTCCAAAAAAACCGAGACCGGCGCGTATGGCGATGAACTCGGTGATAAGAGTGAGGAAGTTTCCGATGCCCAGGTCGATCATGGAAAACCAGCCCCAGAAAGGGCCGAAGCGCTCGAAGATGAGTTCGGCGTGTCCGCGATGGGTGGCGGCGCCCAGACGCACTGTCATCTCCTGAACGATGATCGCCATGCAAAACGTGAGGACGACGAATGGAATGAAGAATCCAATGCCGAACTTGGCGCCCGTGGCAGCGTAAGAGAGCATGCTGGGGCCGTCATTCTCTCCCAGCATGACCAGGACGCCGGGACCAACCAGCAGCCACAACAGGCGTGCTCTTGAGGAAAAGCCGCGCTGGGCACGCGCCGTCGAGACCCGGACACGATCATGGGCACGATCAACATCTTCGTGAGTAATGATTACGGCTTCGGTTTCGTTTTGGGTGACAACCGGCTTCATCGGTTCAGGGTCAAGCGCCTTGCGGTATCGAGCCAGTTCCGGTCGAATCGACGCTTCCCGACCGGCTTATCTCTAGTATACACCATCAAATAAACTATAGTTAACTTGAAGCGAGAAGTAAGCCTCAGCGGCTAAAGCCGATCTGGGTACGGTCTCTAACGAGCCTGAAGGCCTGCTCTACGGGCTTCGTATTCTCCCGAGAGTTGCTAGCGGGCGGGCCATCGGTCGGCGGCGGAAACCCACACCCGCTCAGCGGCGGCACGCCCAAGGGAGACGTTACCGGCCCTGGTGGATAAGGTAAGGGTCTGGTCATAATTGCGTTCGAGAAGGCGCAACTTTGCTCCCGGACGAATGCCGCGGGCTTCGAGAAATTCGAGCAGGTGGCGGTCGCGCTCATAAATTCCGCTGACGGCGTAGACGGCTCCGGGTTCGGCATCAGCGAGCAACTGCAGGCCGCGCTGGCGGCGGCTTTCGGGGCTTTCCATCTCGCTGAGGTTGCCGTGAGGGCAAGCACCGCTCTTGCCCAGCTTCGCCAGAAGTTTGGCTTCGAAGTCAGGAGACACCGCGTGCTCTAATCTTTCCGCTTCATCATGCACCTTCCACCACTCCATGCCGAAAAGTTCTGCTAGCATGCGTTCGATGAGGTGATGGCGGAGCGTGAGTTTGCGAGCTATCTTGCGGCCGGCGGCGGTTAGGCGTACATGTCCATCGGACTGAACGCGAACCAAGCCATCTTTCCTCAACCGGCGCACGGCCATGGTGACGGCAGGAGCCGACACTTTCAGCCAATCCGCAAGCCGCGCCGAGATGACAGATTCACCTTCACTTTCGGCCTCCAAGATCGCCTTAAGGTAGTCTTCCTTGGAAACGGTGATCATCTGGGAAGATTATACCTCGGAGTTAAGCATGGTTAATTTGTAGACGAGAACCTTTGGCACAGGGGAACACAGGGTAAGTCAGGAGTGAAACCTGGGGCAGCGAAAGAAGGTGTTACTTCCGCATTCTAAATTCTGACTTCTGACTCTTCTTTCGCTCGTTTGACAGCCTTCCCACTCTGCCCCTAACCTTGATTCTCTCTAGGTATGAAAGTTCTAGTTCTAGGCAGCGGCGGACGCGAGCATGCACTGGTATGGAAGCTGCGGCAGTCCCCGCGCGTTTCGAAACTGTATTGCGCCCCCGGCAATGGCGGTATTGCGGACGAGGCGGAATGCCTGCCAATCGACTTGAAGAGCCTGGATTCGATGGTGGCTGTGGCCACACAGGTGCGTCCAGATTTAACGGTGGTAGGGCCTGAGTTGCCGCTAACGCTGGGCGTGGTGGACGAATTCACGCGACGCGGGTGGCCTGCGTTCGGTCCCACGAAGGCTGCGGCGCAATTGGAGGCGAGCAAGAGTTTCGCGAAGGAATTCCTTCAGCGGCATCACATTCCTACGGCTCCTTATGCGATCTGCGATTCGGTGGAACAGGTGCGCGAGGGCCTGGCGCACTTTCATGCGCCCGTGGTGGTGAAGGCCGACGGGCTGGCGGCGGGCAAGGGTGTGGTCATTGCCGCGAGCAAAGAAGAAGCTGCCGGCGCGGCGGCCGAAATGTTTAGCGGCAGGATGGTGGGCGAGGCGGGCGCGCGCGTGGTTTTGGAAGAATGTTTGAAAGGCGACGAACTTTCATTTCTGGTGCTCAGTGATGGCGAGCGCGTGGCTCCGCTGGTTGCGGCTCAGGATCACAAGCGCGTGGGCGATGGCGACACTGGGCCGAATACCGGTGGAATGGGCGCGTACTCCACGCAAAGCATCATCGACGACAAAATGCGCGACTGGCTGGTGCATCACATTGCGCGTCCCGTGGTCGAGGGCATGAAGGCTGAGGGCGCGGAGTTCAAGGGCGTGCTCTACTGCGGGCTGATGATGACGGCTCGCGGTCCGATGGTGCTCGAATTCAATTGCCGCTTCGGCGATCCCGAGACGCAGCCCATTCTGATGCGGCTGGAGAGCGATCTGGTGGACGCGCTGGAGGCGTCGATTGCGGGCCGGGTGAGCGAAGGAGATTTCAAGTGGTCGCGAGACGCGTCGGTGTGCGTGATAATGGCTTCGGGAGGATATCCGGGGACGTTCGAGGTGGGAAAGAAGATAACGGGACTCGACGAGGCTGCGGCAGTTGACGGAGTGAAGGTGTTTCACGCCGGCACAACGAAGCGGGGTGGGGAGTTTTATACGGCTGGCGGGCGCGTTCTTGGAGTGTCCGCGCGGGCTGCGGATCTGGAGACTGCGGTTGAGCGGGCGTATGAGGCGTGCGAGAAGATTCATTTTGACGGTGCGCATTACCGGAAGGATATTGCGGCGCGTGCGATGAAGAAATAATTGAGGAGATTGATGAACAAGCCACTGGTTTCAATCGTAATGGGCAGTGATTCCGACCTCGAGATTATGCGCGAGGCCGGTAAAGGTTTGGACGAGTTCGGGATTGCTTACGAGATGGACGTGACCTCGGCGCACCGTTCGCCGGACCGCACGGCTGATTTCGCGCGCAAGGCTGCTGGGCGCGGCATCCAGGTGATCATCGCGGGGGCGGGAGGCGCGGCGCATCTGGCCGGCGTGATTGCGGCCCACACTACTCTGCCGGTGATTGGAGTGCCGATTCCTTCCACCTCGCTGCAGGGGATGGATTCATTGCTCGCCACCGTGCAGATGCCGGCGGGGATTCCGGTGGCCACGGTTGCGATCGGCAAGCCGGGAGCGACGAATGCCGGTATTCTTGCAGCGCAGATGATTGGGTTGGCGGATAAGTCTATCGCTAAGAAGCTCGAGGCGCACAAGGAGAAGCTGGCTCGTGGGGTTGAGGAGAAGTCGAAGAAGCTGAAGAATTCCTGAGGAACTTTAGCGCCGCGCCGTGGTGGTACTGCGCCTCGCTGCGCTCTGCTGGACGGCCGAGGCGGCAGTCCCCACACAAGCCAGCCGAGGCGGCTGTTCCTACACGAGAAACCCAATCCTACAGCTTCAGTCCCTTTAGATATTCTCGGAACGGCTGCCCCAGGTCTTCGCGCTTTAGAGCGAACTCTACCGTGGCTTTCAAGAATCCTAGCTTGTCGCCGGTGTCGTGGCGGCGGCCTTCATAGACGTAGGCGTACATTTTTTCTTTCTTCAGCAGCAGGCGCATGCCGTCGGTGAGTTGCAGTTCGCCTCCGGCGCCGGTCGGCGTGTTGGCGAGGCAATCGAAGATTGCGGGCGTGAGAATGTAACGGCCGATGATGGCCAGGTTTGAGGGCGCGTCCTCGGGCTTGGGCTTCTCCACCATATTCTTGATTTCGACGAGGCGTTCGCCAAAGCGGCTGTCGACGGGCTTCACGTCGAGAACTCCATAGGATGAAATCATCTTCCCTTCAATGATCTGAGTCGCGATTACCGAGCACTGGGTCTGGTCAAAGACCTCAACCATCTGCTTGAGGCATGGAATCTTGGCGTCGATCACGTCATCGGCGAGCAGCACGGCGAAAGGCTCGTTCCCGACCATTTCACGGGCCATAAGAACTGCGTGTCCGAGGCCGAGAGCTTCCTTCTGGCGGACGTAAGCGACGTACATCATGTCGGAGATGGAGCGCACGATCTGGAGAAGGTCCGTCTTGTGTCGTTCCTCGAGCATCTTTTCCAGTTCGTAGCTGACGTCGAAGTGGTCTTCAATGGCCTGCTTGCCGCGGCCGGTGATGATGAGGATCTGGTTGCAGCCTGAGGCCATGGCTTCTTCCACACCGTACTGGATGATGGGCTTATCCACCAGCGGGAGCATTTCCTTAGGCTGGGCCTTGGTTGCAGGCAGGAAGCGGGTGCCGAGACCGGCTGCGGGGAATACGGCTTTGCGGACTTTCATAGTCATAAAGCGGTCGTTGGTCGATTGTCGTCGGTTGTTGCCTTGCGACTTCGGTCGCCGGATAATTGTACCTGCTGGTTGCGAATCGGCGCGGCTGAAAGCCGCGCCTCTCTAAAAACTAAGTCTGTCCGGTGGCAGAGCGAACTTCTGATGCTGTGTCGGCGCTGGCGAGTTGTTCCAATACGGCCCGCAGCGCCCGCAACACTTCCTCTGCAGCTGTCACCTTCAACCCAAACTTCAGTGTGCCATCCGGAGCGAATTGCGCGCCGCGCTGGCCGGAGACGAAGCTGGCGAGTTGCTCGGGGTCTACGGTCGCATTCTGGCGGAACTTGAAGGTGACGAAGTCGCGTTTACGCTCGATCGCCACCACGCCGACCTTCATGCACAACAGCTTGAGTGAAGCGTAGTCCAGCAGACTGCGGACTGCGGGCGGGGGTGCACCGTAGCGGTCTTCCAACTCCGCGGCGACGTCGGTTAGTTGCGATTCGGTTTCGACACGGGCTACGCGTTTATACATCCGCAACCGCTGGTTTTCTTCGGGGACGTAGTCCGCCGGAATGCGAATATTCAGGCCGAGATTGAGTTGAGTGTCGGCCTCGTCCGGCGCGGCTTCGCCTTTCATTTCACGAACCGCGCGTTCCAGCATCTGGGTGTAGAGTTCAAAGCCGATAGCTTCGATGTGTCCGCTCTGTTCACCTCCGAGCATGTTGCCTGCGCCGCGCAGTTCGAGATCAAGCGCGGCGATTTTGAATCCTGCGCCAAGATCTGAAAATTCCTTCAACGCGGCGAGGCGGCGGCGCGCGATGGGGGTGAGTTCGATTTCCGGCGGAAGCATCAGATAAGCGTAGGCGCGGCGGCTGGATCGTCCTACGCGTCCGCGCAACTGATAAAGCTCGGAGAGTCCGAGGCGATCGGCGCGATTGATCAGAATTGTGTTGCACAGCGGGATGTCGAGACCGTTCTCGATAATCGTGGTTGAAACCAGAATGTCGGCCTCGTGATGCATGAACTGCATCATCACCTTTTCGAGTTCGCCTTCCGACATCTGTCCGTGGCCCACGATGATGCGCGCCGGTGGAACCAGCGCTTGGAGTTTGGCTGCGATTTCCCAGATGGTATCGACGCGGTTGTGAACGAAATAAACCTGGCCGCCGCGTTCCAGTTCCTGCTCGATGGCGGACTGAATCAGCTTCTCGTCCCAGGCAGCGACTACCGTCTGGATCGCCATACGGTCTTTGGGCGGAGTCTCAATCACGCTCATATCGCGCAGACCGATCAGCGACATGTGCAGGGTGCGCGGGATGGGCGTGGCCGACATGGTGAGAACGTCCACCTGTTTGCGCATTTGCTTGATGCGTTCTTTGTGGCGCACGCCGAAGCGCTGTTCTTCGTCCACGATAAGCAGGCCGAGATCGGAAAACTTGATGTCTTTTGAAAGTATGCGGTGAGTTCCGATGAGAACATCGATCTTTCCGGCCCCCGTCTTTTGCAGAATTTCCTTTTGCTGCTTCGTCGTGCGGAAGCGGCTGATCATCTCAATGGTGACGGGGAACGGCGCAAAGCGCTGCTTGAAGGTTTCGAAATGCTGAAAGGCGAGCACAGTGGTGGGCGCCAGTACGGCGACCTGTTTATTATCGTTGATCGCTTTGAAGGCAGCGCGCATTGCGACTTCAGTCTTGCCGTAGCCGACATCGCCGCAGAGCAGGCGGTCCATGGGCTGGGAAGATTCCATGTCGCGGATTACGTCCTTGATGGCATGGGCCTGGTCCTCGGTCTCGCTGAATTCAAAGGCATCCTCAAACTCGCGGAACCATTCGTTGCCCGGTGGAAAAGCATGGCCGACCGCTAGTTTCCGCTCAGCATAAAGTTTGAGCAGTTCGTCAGCCATGTCTTTCATGGCACTGCGTACGCGAGCTTTTATTTTGCCCCAGGCTGCAGTGCCGAGATGGCTCAATGCCGGCTTGGCGCCTTCCGACGAGCGATACTTTTGCACCAGGTCGAGGCGGGTGAGGGGAACGTAAAGCCGCGCGGCTTCGGCGAATTCGAGCAGCATGAACTCGGCGGGGCCATCTCCGTGGTTGATTTCCTTCAGGCCCTGATATTGGCCGATGCCATGCTCGACGTGAACGACGTAATCGCCGACCTGTAGATCGCGGAAGTCAGAAAGAAAAGCTGAGACTTTGGATTTCGATCGTTGCGGACGCGAAGCGACGGATTCAGATTCGTCGAACAGATCGCGCGCGCCAAAGACAGCGAGATTGGCTTCGGGCAACAACACTCCATCGGGGATGTAGGCCGTGGCCAGCGTGGTGGTGAGCACCTCGCCGGCGAAGTAGCTGGTTTCATCGGCGTAGCTTTCGCCGCCGCGGGTGCGGCTTCCGAGCTTGAACGAAACGTTGTATTCGGTGAAAACATCGGCGAGCCGCTCGACTTCTCCAATGTTTGGAACGGCGAATAGGACGCGCTTGCCATCGGCGTTGAGCTTCTGCACTTCTTCCAGCATGACGGGAACTGCGCCATGGAAGCGGGGTGAAGGCTGGGCGAGAAAAGCAACAGCGTCTTCATTCAGGCTGCGGGTAATGCCCAAGTGCTCGATGTCGGCGCCGGGAAGCGCCGCGGTTTTTTGCCACCAGGGTTCGGGTGGCACGTAGAGATCTTCAGGCCGGACCAGATTACCCACGCCGCTGCGTTCATGGGCTTCGGCGACACGGGTCCAGAAGCGGTCGAACTCCTGTTTGAGTTGATCGGTCTCATCGAGCAGAACCGCGGCGCGGGGGATGAGATCGAAGATAGTGCTGTCGGCGCCGGCGACGGGCGAATAGAATTCCCAGCCGGGAAAAACGTTGACGCCACCGGCGCGGACAGCGGCTTCCACGATTTCTTCGTCACCGGCAATTCGCTTGCCGCTGAGCCGCGCGTGAATCGCGCCGAGCAATTGTTCGCTGACCGGGGTTTCGGTAAGCGGAAGCAGCAGAGCTTCGTCGACGGGCGTGGAGGAACGCTGCGAAGCGGGATCGAACTTGCGGATCGAATCAGCCTCGTCGCCGAAGAATTCGATGCGCAGCGGACGGTCGGCCTCGGGCGAGTAAACGTCGAGGATGCCTCCACGCACAGCGTATTGACCCGGCATCTCAACCACATCGGTCGACGTGTAGCCAACGGTGTTGAGGTGGGCAAGCAAGGCCTCAAGATCGAACGATTCGCCACGGCGGATGGTGCGGGCGAGGTCGGCATAGTAATCGCTGGAGCGCAGGCGGATCGCGGTGGCCGCAACCGGCGAAACCACGATGGACGCGGCTCCGGTGGCAATCTTCCATAGAGCGGTGGCGCGTTCTTCCTGGAGTTCGGGATGCGGCGAGAGGTTCTGATAGGGCAGTACGTCGCGTGCCGGGAGAGAAATGACTGACTCCGGATCGCAGGCGGCGGTTAGCTCGCAGAATCCGCGAAGGATAGGAACGAAGTCTTCGACGGCGCGGTTATCGTTGACAACAAAGATAAGCGGCCTTCCCGAAGCGCGTTGAAACAGCACAAGCAGCAAGGCTTTCGCAGTCGGGGCTAGGCCGGAGACACGAATACGCCCCGTGCCCTCCTTGAGGTGGGAGGCTACACGCGCGAAGGCGGGAAGCTTTTCTACGTCCGTGAAGAGTTCGCGGACGAAGGGAAGAAGCATGCAATTTAATTTTAACAGGAGCGAGAGAAAACTGCGGAGAGGGCCGGCGAGCTTCGCTCTGCCGGGACAGCGGAGGCGGCTGTCTCCACATGAGCCGTGCTAAAGACGCAGCAGCGGGCGGGTCAAGCATGTTGGGCCGCCGCTCCCATTGATGCAGAGTTCACTGCCGGGAAAGGTGCGAACGTCGAATCCGGCCTGGCGGAGGCGGGCATTGGTGCTGAGATTTTCTTCGATTGCGAGTAGCCGGTTGTCGCCAAGCGACAAAACGTTGCAGGCTAATGTGTCGCGCTCGGAAGGGTCGATCTCGATGAACTTGAATCCGCGGGACTTGAGCAGCCCGACAGTCCCGACCGCGAGCCAGGGCAAATCGACTAGCGCTGTGTGCTCGTCGAGCAGGCTGATCAACGACATCAGATGCAGGCAGGCTGACGGGCCCGCGCCGTATGGCAGCCGAGCGGAAAAAAGATCCACCGCCCTTGGGTACGAGCAAATCGCGCATCTGGCGAATGCCTTCTGCGTTGGTGCGGTAGCCATGCCCCATCAGCAGAGTGTTGGGATCGAGCCACACGATGTCCTCCGCCTCGGTGGTACCCGGGGGCCGTGATTGTACCGAGGGTTGGAATCTCAAGCGTCTCGCAGAACAAGCCGTGGTGGTTGCCTTCGGCCACGCGGGTCGGTTTGCCGGGACGCATCACGATTAAACCGTGGTCGGTAGGCAGAGACGCGTCGTGGGCCTAGACGGCATCGAGCGAGAGATCGGGCGCGGCAGGCATCTGTACAACCTCGGCGCCAGCGGTCTCCAACTCGCGGCAGAGAGCTTCATATTGCGAGTGCGCTCCAGCGAAGTCCGGGACACGTTGGAAGCCGAGTTCCTGCCAGTGCGCGACGCGATCCGGCTGGTTCCAACCTGCCGTGCGCGGAGAACACACCATGACGCGCTCCAGCGCGCCGGACATGGAATGTCCGTTGAATCGCGTTCTTGTTGCTGCCTCTGGCATTTCTCCCAAAACGTTCTGAAACTGCGGAGCCTGAAAGGAATCTATATGGGCATTATGGCAAAAGCAACCTGGGAAGGCGCGGTGCTCGCCGAAAGCGACAAGACCGGGGAAGTGGAAGGCAACCAGTATTTTCCGCCGGATGCGATCCGCAAAGAATACTTCCGCCCGAGCGAGCAGCACTCGGTGTGTCCGTGGAAGGGTACGGCGAGCTATTACGACATTGAAGTCAAAGGCCGGCGGAACGCTGGAGCGGCCTGGTTTTATCCCGAGCCGAAGCCGGCAGCCAAACAGATCAGGGGATACGTCGCATTCTGGAAGGGCGTGACGGTGGAGAAGTAGGCATCTCTCCTGAGCGGATAAGGCCAGAATTCTCATCGCAGCGCTGAAGGGCTGCGCCACCCAAAAGCGCGATATCGGGAACGAGAGTCGTCGTTCGTCCGCTAGAACTCCACGTGGGCGCGGAACGATGGCACCAGTACGGGCCCGCGGTCGCGGTTGTAGCCTGGGTCCACAATGTGTTGCAGGCCGGGCGCCAGATAGATGCCGCGCCACACGTGGACTGTGTAGTAGGTCTCCACAATGTTTTCGCGGCCGTAGTTGAGCGCGCCGTCACCCAAAAGAAAACCAAGGCCGCCATCAGCAAGGTAGGTCTGGTGATCCTTCTTGATTGCATTCGACACAAGCGCTACGCCGGCGCGATCCTGCTTGCGGTGCCACCATGCGCCCTGCGCTCCCAATCCTCCAGCGAAAGTTTGATCGACTTCCGTGTACGCAAAGGATTCGGTCTTGCCGTTGTCCCAGCCGAAGCGGGTGAACGCTGTGAGCTTGCGGGTGAGGTTCTGTTCGATGTTCACGCCGAATCCGTACTTGCGCGTGATGTGCCAGGGATGGTTGGTGATTTCCGGGGTAAGCTCCGGCTGCGGGGATGCGTGATTTTCAAACTGCTCGACCACATCGCGATAGATGCCCATATTGGCGTAGTTGGTGTAGGCCAACAGGCGAACCACCCCAGACTTTTTCGAGATCAAGCCCCGACGCAACTCGTATTCAAAGTTTTCCGCATGTGCCTGCCAGGGCTTCCAAACCAGATCGATTCCGTTGGCGACTTTTGGCATTAACGCTTCGGCGAAGCGAAATCCCCAGTTGCGGTCTTCGTAATCGGCGGTGACGCCAACGGTGTAGCCGCGCGTGTCGGCGGCATAGTCGTAGGCGCCGTTGTTGTCGGTGGTCCAGTTGATGAACTGCAAATGGGTATCGGAGCCCACGGAATTCAGATCAAAAAAGTCCGGCATGCTGAACTTGCCGAAGCGGATTTCCAATCGCCGGCGCGGCAGTTCCTCGAACAGCGAAAGAAAGCTGCGCTGGTTTTCGACTTTATCCTTGCTCAGAGCGAACACCTTGTGAATCATACCCCGGCCAAGATAAGGCGCTTTGCTCAAGCTGGGATTGCGCACGATGTCGAGATCCGTGTTGCCAGCGAGCCCAAAGCCCTGGGTGAGCGCGGCTCCGCCGGCCTCTTCAATGTCGACCAGAATCTCGGTGGAGTTATTGAGGCGCACGCCCGTGTAGAGCGTCATCACGCGGGACGTAGCTTTCTCGTAGTTGGGGCTGAGGCTGTGCTCGCCGCTGTAATCCGCATGGAATGGAGGGTGAGTTTGAAAAATGAAATTCGCCTGGCCGGAAAGCCAGAAGCGTGTGTCCTTGAAATGCGGGAACATGGCTTCCGCGCCCTCTTCGGGCGGTGGATCGGCCGCGTTGGGTGGGGCTGCCGCGTCTGTCTCCGGCACCCGGTCAGATTGTGCGGTGGCAGTTGCCTCCGGTTGCTGCGCCGGCAGCGCCTGGCCTGCAGCAACAGCAGTCCAGAACGCGAACATCAGACAGAACGTGCCGAGCGTCGCGATGTGGAATTGCTTTTTCATTTTGTACGGATTGCCTTCAATCGCCCGGCGACAATGCCGGTGCATGCCCCGACCCGGTCCTAGTTGCCTTTCCCGGAGTTAATCTGACTATGCTATGAGATGTTAACTATAGTTAACTTTGATTGAGGCGTTTGTCAACTGGATGCGGCGATCCCGAGTTTACGCGAGATGTATTAAGAGAGTGTTACAGAACCGTGCGCTCTCCGGAAACCCCGTGCTGGACTCCTCATGCAGGATGTTATAGCATACCCCCCTAGGGTACTGGCAAGCAGAAAACCTCAAGGAAACGACAAAAATGCAGGACAAGATTCCAGTAATTTCAAAAGAGAAGCAAAAACTCCTGTTCCGCATCAAGCGGATTCGCGGCCAGTTCGCAGCCGTCGAGCGCGCGCTCACCGCCGGAGATGAGTGCGCCGACATTTTGATGCTGCTGGCCGCCATTCGCGGCGGCGTGAACGGATTAATGGCGGAGATCCTGGAAGACCACATCCGCCTGCACATGATGAATCCGGATCACGCAACGGAGGCGCCCGAGGAGTTGGGTGAAGACTTGATCGGCCTGGTTCGCGCCTATCTGAAGTGAAGCGCCACCGGTTTATCGGCTGGTTGGGTTTCCCGCGCCATCGGCTTCCTGCGGGGGAAATAAAAAAGGACAGCCCGGAGCCCCCGAAGCTGTCCCTGAAACCCTCCCGGTTAGAAGGGCTAACGTGATGACTCCAAGTTACCGATGCGATGTTGCAAAATGATGGCGGAATCATGAATATCTGATTAATTCATTCTCGCCCGCGCTGCTATAGTGGTCGCGCGGTCTTGGTCTGTTGACATTCATCTTGTGGGAGCCTCGATGCCGTCCACAACGTCCCGAAAGGTCGAGCAGTCGCGCCGTCTGCAGCAACGCGCCGAAAGCATGATTCCAGGCGGAGTGAACTCGCCTGTACGCTCTTTCAGTTCCGTTGGTGGCGATCCGCCGTTTATCATGCGCGGGAAAGGCTCGCACATCTGGGACGCCGACGAGAACGAGTACATCGACTACGTGGGATCATGGGGACCGCTGATTCTCGGCCATGCCGCACCGGACGTGCTCGATGCCATCGTGAGCGCCACCTGCAACGGCACCAGTTTCGGAGCGTCCACGCCCGCTGAGGCCGATCTCGCGGAGTTGGTGCTCGCAGCGTTTCCGCCCATGCAGAAAGTTCGCTTCGTGAGTTCCGGAACCGAGGCCACGATGTCGGCCATCCGCCTGGCGCGGGCTTACACCAAGCGCAAATACATTGTGAAGTTCGAGGGCTGCTACCACGGCCATTCCGATTCCCTGCTGGTGAAGGCAGGGTCGGGCATGGCGACGCTGGGCATCCCAGGATCGGCGGGTGTTCCCGAGGAGTTCACGCAATTCACGCTGGCGTTGCCCTTCAACAACATTACTCCGGTGGAGTATGCGTTCCAGAAATTCAAGCATCAAATCGCCTGCGTGATCGTGGAGCCGGTGGTGGGGAACATGGGATGCGTCCCCGCAGCGGACGATTATCTGGTGGCCTTGCGTTTGATTACAGAGCGCGAGAAGGCGGTGCTGATTTTTGATGAAGTGATGACCGGATTTCGCGTCGCTTACGGCGGAGCGCAGGAGCTCTATAACATTAAGCCTGACCTCACCACCATGGGCAAGATCATCGGCGGAGGCTTGCCGGTCGGCGCCTATGGCGGATCCAGCGAGATTATGAATCTGGTGGCGCCGCTCGGTCCGATGTACCAGGCAGGAACACTTTCGGGCAATCCGCTGGCGATGGCGGCAGGGTGCGCGACGCTGAAGCATCTACGCGATCACAAGCAGGAGATTTATCCTCAACTCGACAAGCTCAGTGCGTCGTTGGTCGAAGGCGTCGCCGCAGCCGCTAAGGATGCCGGCGTTCCACTGTGCTACAACCGCGTCGGCTCGATGTTTACCTGGTTCTTTACCCCGGGGCCGGTCACGGATTGGGATTCAGCGTCGAAGTCGAACACGGAAGCATTTGCCAAGTTCTTCCGTGCCATGCTCGACAGAGGAGTCTACCTGCCACCGTCGCAGTACGAGGCGGCGTTTCTAAGCACGACGCACACCGAAGAAGACGTTCAGCGGACGATTGCTGCGGCCAAGCAGGCGTTTGCCGGGAAATAGCGATCATTTGTGGGAAGGCAACACCGTCCAGATTTCAGGATCCTCAGTTCCCAGCACCCACGAACAAAATCCCTCCAGATTGCGGTCGCGCGCCAGATTCAGGCGTTCCTGGAATCCGCGCTTGTCAGTGTAGAAGACCCAGTCGCGCGTGTCATCCTTGTAGAAATAAAACCAGGCAACGCGGTCGAACGCATCCCATTCGAGATGCGGGTGATACGCCGCCAGATATTGATCAACTTCCTGCTGGCCGATGTATTCCGCAGTCGGGTTCGGCTTGTCATCCTTACCCGGCTCGCCGGCGAACCAGTGATATCCATAGATGGGAATGCCCAGCGACAACTTCTCCTTGGGAACGGATTGCAGCGCGTACTCCAGTTGCTGCACCGTCCAGGGATAGCCCGCGACCGGGCCAGGCGCTGTCCAGCGCGTGTTTTGATCGTAGGTCATCAGGCAAATCAGGTCGGCTATCTGCGCCAGCGCCTTCAGATCGTAGGCTCCGCGCCAGTTCGCGTAGATCCAGTGCGAGAATCCACTCTGCCCCGCAGCGCCGGGACCGTTAGGCACGGTGGCGATAGTAAGCTGCAAGCCTTCCTTGTGCAGCGCGGCGGCAGTTTCTGCAACCAGGTTCGTGAGCAGATCGCGGTCGGTCCACAGCACATTTTCGAAGTCGATCTGAAAGCCGCTGTACCCGTTTTTCTTGCATTCGTTAAGAATCGAAGCGATGAACGCGTTTCGCGCCTCAGGCGTCGTGAAAAGTTTATGCAGTTCAGCCTGCACCATGGTTGCGACGATCGGCATGACTGGCACATGGTGCTGCGCCGCCGTCTGCAGCACAAACGGATTCGGGCCGCCCCACACCAGTCCGTTGCCGTCGACGCCATACCAGGCCGGCACGAGAATGTCAATTTTGTCGGCGTGCGTGGCAAATGACTTAACGGAGTTGGGATTGTCCGTCATGTAGAAGAGCGCCTTGGGCTGCGCCGCGGCCATCGCCGCACTCACTAGAAACAAAAAGATAATGTGCTTCATAGGACGAACTCCTGATGCTTGCAATTGAATCGTATCGCGAGACCCAGGTCTTCAGCGGACTGTTTACTCTCTCATCATTCGCGGAATGGTGACAAATTCATAACCTTCGGATTTGTACCGCGCAATCAGCCGATCAGTAGCAATCACCGTCTGCGAGCGATCCGCTCCCATGTGCTTGTGGCCGCCATCGTGCAGCAGGATCACGTCGCCGCCGCGAATCTGCTTTGCGATTTTGCGCTCGATCACAGCGGCTGGCGGCGCGTGCCAGTCATAGCCGGTTACGTTCCACATGACCGGTTCGAGGCCAAGTTCGCGCGCGACGCGGAGCACCGCTGGGCGGCGTCCGCCGAAAGGCGGGCGGAAGAGGTTGGAATGTTGGCCGACTGCATTTTGTAACGCAGAGCGGCATTCGGAGAGTTGCCGCCTGATTTCAGTCTGGCTCTTGAAAATCAACAGTGGATGCGTCGAGGCGTGATTGCCGACAACATGGCCAGCCTGGACAATCGCGCGCACGATGTCCGGACGTTGTCGCACGTAGCGTCCGATCAGAAAAAAAGTTGCCTGCACGCCATGCTTGGCGAGGACTTCCAGCAAGCGCGGCGTGCAAGGATCGTTGGGCCCGTCGTCATAAGTCAGCGCAATCTGCCGTGAGCCCGGAGCCAGTCCCGTGAAAGTTCGTCCATACCATTGCCCCGTCGGCGCCATGGACTGATAACCTGCAGCAGCGGCGGTCACGGCGGAGACGGCGGTCAAGGCAAGGCGAAGCATGCAGGGATTGTAAATTGTTGATTGCTGATTTGGCCTGGAGCCGGTTTGATACTTAAGCCCTTCAATCAGCAATCAACAATCAGAAATCAACAATTCTTACTGTTAACTCTTTCCTCAATTGCCACTCGGCTCCATCCGAGCTATCCTGCAAATTCCGAAACATTGCGCGCCCATGGCTAATCTTTTCGAGTTGCCCCGCTACATTGCGGTCGAGGGTCCCATCCGAGTGGGCAAGAGCACGCTGGCCCGCATTCTGGCCGAGCGCCTGAATGCACAGCGTGTAATGGAGCCTGACTCCAATCCGTTCCTCAGCGCTTTCTACGAGGGCGAGCGGGGCGCGGCCTTTCAGGCGCAGTTCGCGTTTCTGGTGCATCGTTTCGAGCAGTTGCAGGCGCTTGATCTGGGACCGCACTCGCAGAAGACCGTGGTCGCCGACTACATCATCGAAAAAGATAAACTCTTCGCCTGCCTCAACCTCACTGACCAGGAACTCGACACCTACAACCGCTATTACAATCACTTCCGCGAGAAGTTGCCCACGCCCGACCTGGTTATCTATCTACAGGCCACGCCCGAGGTGCTCAAGAAGCGCCTGAGGAAGAAGAACGCTCTAGGTGAGCGCGCCGTCAGCGACGAGTATCTCGAAGAAGTGGTCAAAGCCTACGAGCACTTCTTTTTTCACTACACGTCGTCCGACCTGCTGATCGTAAACACCTCCGACATCGACTTCGTCGACCGCAATGAGGATTTGCAGGAACTGCTGCGCAAAGTCACGGAGCCGATCAAAGGCACGCAATACTTCCTGCCGCTGGGCGGGCAGGAAGCCGTGGGCGCCTGAACTGCTCACGTTGAAAGGGTTCATGTGGGGACAGCCGCCTCGGCTGTCCGTCGAGCGCAGCTCGACGGTTTTACTTTGCTAAGGCACGAAGGGTGTTGCGATAACGCCTCTTGATTTTCTCCGCCTTGTCCGTTTTTCTCTTAAACTCAGCATCGTACTGTGCCGCTTTAAGATCTTCCCGGCGCTGCTCCCGCGCTCTCTCTTTGAACGATTCCTCAAACGCGGAGGGCTCGCCGGGTTTGGGTTTGAGAAATCCCCTGATTTCTTTTATGCGCCGCGAGGTCATCGGAGCCAGCATGAGTCGCCCATTCTCTTCGAACCAGGTGGCGCGTGTGCCCGGCTTGATCTCAAGCTGCTTCCGCAACTTGGCTGGAATCGTCACCTGCCCCCTGGCATTGACTATAGTGCGGCGCATGAATTAACTATCGGCAGGAAATGCCAAAATCATTTCTTCCGGAGGCGATCTAGAAAACTGTTTGGATCGGGCGGCTGTTTATTTGCTTCGGCCATCTCCTTCCTAAGCACTTCTGAGATGCTATGCGGCGGAAGGTGACTTGGTGGTTCATGTCCGGTTTTTTCGGTCTCCATCGAATGTTCCTCCAAATAGAATCTATCGTTTTACAAAGATATTAGAACTGACAATCCTGTAATCCATTGAATCCAATATGTTTAGGTCTCGTTACCAAAACCAATTAGTAACGACTGGTCGCGGCTGTCCGGCAAGCGCTACAATACTCAGCAGCAGCATCCCCGAAGATGCTGAACAGGCTCTATCCGGCCGCGCCGGAGGGGCACTGGAGGAAAAATGAGCATCACCCCGATGGGCGGGCATCCCGGCTTTTCTAGTCATGATGCGACCCGCCAGAAGGTCACCACCGCTACTCTGCGGGAACAGAAACTCCGTCGCGAACCCATCACCTGCCTCACCGCCTACGATTACGCGACCGCGCGCCTAGTGGATGAGGCTGGCATTGAGATGATCCTGGTGGGCGATTCGCTCGCCCAGGCCGTGCTCGGTTATGAAAATACACTCTCGGTCACCATGGACGAGATGCTCCACCATGTGAAAGCGGTGCGCCGCGGAGTGAAGCGCGCACTGCTGCTGGCCGACATGCCTTACGGGTCTTATCACGTTGACCCTGAAAGTGCCCTCAGTAACGCCACGCGCTTCGTCAAAGAAGGCGGCGCGCAAGTAGTGAAGATCGAAGGCGGCGAAAAGCGCGCCGACCTGATTCGCCGCATCATCGACGCCGAGATCCCCGTGGCCGGGCACATTGGGCTGACTCCGCAGTCGGTCAACGTCATGGGCGGCTACAAAGTGCAGGGGAAAAATCTTAGCGGCATCGAGCAACTGATGCGCGACGCCGTGGCGCTGGACCGGGCGGGAGTGGCCTGCATAGTTCTCGAAGGCATTCCGCGCGAAGTGGCCGCGATGATTACGGCCGAGGTGGGCACGCCAACCATCGGCATTGGCGCTGGTCCGGAGTGCGATGGCCAGGTGCTGGTGTTCCATGACCTTCTAAACCTGACGTTCGCGCCGCCGGCAAAATTTGTGCGCCGCTACGGCGACGGGTCCGCGCTGATTACGCAGGCGGTGCAGGCCTTTCGCGCCGATGTAAGGTCGCACCAGTACCCGTCAGATGAGGAGTCCTACCATCTGCCGAAGGAGACCAAAGCCGGGCTGGATACGGTTCTCGCACGGAAGCACGCGATGCGGCCGTAAGAAGGCCGTTCACCACGGAGACACGGAGTCACGGAGAGAAGCAAGATCGAGATTTTGTTTTCTCCGTGTCTCTGTGCCTCCGTGGTGATGACTCATTCTCTGCGACGGTGCTAGGCTATTCTTGTTGAGGAGGTTGTTATGATGCACCTCTTGCCCGCGCTGTTCTTTCCGTTTTTTGGATTTGGATTCGTGATGTATTTCTTGCCGTCGATCATTGCCTTTGCCCGCAGCAAACGCGACACTGCCGCCATTGTTCTGCTGAACTTCTTTCTGGGATGGACACTGATCGGCTGGGTCGTAGCATTGGTTTGGGCGGCGAAGAACGACGCTCCGATGGTTGTGCGGTGAGTTCGTCCGCCGCGCGAGGTTGCCCGCAAGCTGGCCTCGTATTGATTTGGATGTTTCTCTGTGCGCTGAGCTTCTCTCTGGCCTGCTCGCGGCAGAACCCATCAGCGCCCCCGAATGCAGCGACTCTGCTGCAATCAGTGGCCGCAGCCGATCCGGCGAAGTACCCGTCCACGCAAGAACCCAAGCACTGGAGCAATCCCTATCTCGTCATCCGCCCCGACGCCGTGGGACTGCTTACAGGGATCGCCGCCCATGAAGAACAGATTCTGAAGCCGGAGGAAGTCTTGGATGCTTTGGCACGGCTCCCCGTGTCCGCGTGGCCGTACGGACGCGCGGTCGCGATCCTGGTGGAGGAGAAACCCACGGCATCCGAACCGGATAAGATCGCGCTTCGACGAAACCGGGGAATTGTCGCGGGCGATCTTGAGGGTGCGCACGTCGTCATCCACTGGATCCCCTCGCCCTGAAATTAGAACTCCCCGTCAACAGCAATGAAAATGAGAATCTGCAACACCATCGAAGACATGCGGGCTGCGTGCCGCGCGGCAAAGCGCGGCGGCAAACGATTGGGATTCGTGCCCACCATGGGAGCGCTTCACGAAGGCCACTTGTCCCTGGTGAGGGCGGCCAGAGCTTCCTGCGATGCCGTTGCCGCCTCGATCTTTGTGAATCCCACGCAGTTCGGGCCGAATGAAGACTTGGCGAAATATCCGCGAAGCTTCGAACGCGACTGCGGACTGCTCGAAAAAGAGGGTGTCGAATTGCTCTTTTCCCCATCAGCAGAGGAAATGTATCCGTCGGGCACTGTGACCTGGGTTACGGTCGAGGGGCTGAGCAGCAAGCTGGACGGCGGTTCGCGCCCCGGACATTTTCGCGGCGTGACCACGGTGGTGGCCAAGCTGTTTCACATCGTCGAGCCCGATGCGGCCTTCTTCGGGCAGAAGGACGCAGCGCAAGTGGCTATCGTGCGCCGCATGGTGCGCGACCTAAACTTTCCCGTGGAGATTGTCGCCTGCTCGATTGTGCGAGAGGCAGATGGGCTGGCCATGAGTTCACGCAATGCCTATCTCGATCCGGAACAGAGGAAACAGGCGCTGGTGCTGCACCGCGCACTGCTGCGGGTGCAAGAATCCTGGAAAGCGGGCGAGCGTGAAGCAGGAAAGCTGCTGGCCCTTGGTCGCGCTGAGCTTGCCGAAGAAAAATCGGTGCGGCTTGACTACCTAGAAATCGTAGGCCCTGACAGTCTTGATCCAGTGGAAAACGCTGGCGGTGCGCTGGTCGCAGTCGCCGCATTCGTCGGAGCGACGCGGTTGATTGATAACCTGCTGCTCCCCAAGTAGCAATTGTCATCCCGAGCGAAGCGAGGGATCTTGGTTCTTGCCTGCCTCGCGGGGATCGCCGCCGCGAGCACACGCCAAGGTTCCTCGCTTTGCAAGGTTCCTCGCTTTGCTCGGAATGACAAAGCTTTTGGGAAAGGTCCTAGCGTTGCGGATCGACTTTGGCAGAAACCGCCTCGGGAGCTCTGGGAGAAGCGCTCGGAGCCGAAGAAGGACCGGGCGGCAACAGCCGCTGCCGCACCAGGTTTTCGATCTGGATCCAGACGTGGGGATCGCACTCGCTCTGCATGTGGTCGGGAGTAAAGACGCGGTCCATCCAGAAAGCGTTCGGACATTCGACCGGATCCTTCTGGTAATCCGTGCGGTAGTTTCCCAAAATCTCAGTCTTCGTCGGATCGGCGGCCGTGATCCGAGCCCGGCCGTGGATCACACCGTGCGGCTGATAAAAGTTCACCGCTTCGGCGACGTTGTCTGGAATCACAGAATCGTTCTGCCATACCTTGGCGACGCTATCCACCTGCACGGTCAGCAAAACCGGAACGCCGTTCCGCCGCAGGTCGCGAGCCAGCATCACCGCTGCGGACGCTCCCCAGCTGTGGCCGAAGAGAATAATGCGCGCCCGCGCTTTTTCTTCGCTGGACAGGACGCCGTCGTGATTCACGTCCAGCAGGCGAATAACGGCGTCATAGGCCCGTTTCCTGCGCCGGTTTTCAAAAACTCGTACGTAAGTGTCTTTGGGAACAGTCCGTCGGATTTGCTCCGCGAGTCGAACCGGACCATGATGTGGGTTGTCATGTCTGACAAAACCGCCGACGAAGCCGATGACAATGTTCGAAGGAATCGCAGTTGTTCCGGCCGGAAGAGTGGAACGGTTCTCCGCCCGGGCGAGTCCAGGCGTAAGCGCAATCAGAAGAGTCAGGACGACGAACGAAGCGCGAAATGAAGCGAACCAGCGCACGCGGGCTCCTACCGAATCAGATGATTCGTTCCGTTGAGGGATGCTGAAAAAACGGACGTTTCGTTCGCCGGATATTCATTCGGCGAGACCCGTTCGCCGATCAATCGGAACATTCCGGCAGTGCGGTCAAATGCCTTGCTGGGAGCGCTTTTCGCGCATTTGACCCGAGGAACAGTTTACACCCATTTGTCAAGAAGCGGAGTTCTTAACTAGCCGCACAATCTGCCTGAACACCCACGTGGCGACAGCCGCCTCGGCTGTCCCGGCGGAGCGAAGCTCGCCGGCTTCTTCGAGAGTGCCGCCAGAGAGTGCCGGCACCCCAAGCATTAAGCCGAGTCCTTAACCACTTCCACGATGCGCAGTGGGGGAACGTGTGCAAGAAATCCAAACCGCCGCGCGAGGCAGCGGCTCCTGCGGACCGGAATGCGGCCACATAATCCGCAGTGTTCTTGAAGTCCGAAATAATGGCCTTGCCGCCCGGTTTAAGCACACGGACGATCTCACGGCACGCCCGGTCTCGTCCTTCGCGGCTCGGAATGTTGTGAATGCAGAGGTTGGAGAGAACTACGTCGAAGCTTGCGTCGGGAAACGTCAGCGCGGTGGCGTCTTCGCTTCTAACCTCAACCCTCCCAGAGACGCTTTCGAGTTCCACATTGTGCAGGGTTTTCTCCTGCGAGTTGCCGGAAAGATCGTTCTTGCTCCAGATGTCGATGCCGACGGATTTTCCCGTGGTCAGCTTCATGGCGGCGCCGATCATCAGCAGGCCGCGGCCGGTGCCGACATCGAAAACACTCTCGTTTCCAGTCCAGTTCACGCGCGCGAGCATCCGGTCGCGGTGGTGAAACTTCCCAATCTTGGCGTAGAGAATCATCGCCAGGGCTTCGAGCAGGCAAACCGTGCCGGTCCCGATGGCTGTAGGCCGAAATGGGAAGATTACGGGGCCGATGGTGAGAACCCGTACGAAGCGCGCAGAACGTAGAGTGCGAACCCGATGACGATGAGCTTGCGAATGACACCCGGAGCGTCAATGCCGTAATCGGGTTTGCCGGGATTCATGATCGGTGAAGCGGATTGTAACTGAAATCCGGCAGTGTGGCAGTCAGCGGAAAGCTTTGCCACCGGAAACGAAGGCGTTTCCGGCAAGAATGTACCGCAGTCGCTGCTCAACTGCTTTGCTTATGCCGATGCGCGAAGTGATTTGGATATTCCTTGCGCGAAAGCCATCCTCTCCGATCCACATCCCGGAAGTCGGCGAAGTGAGATCGCATCCGTTGTCGCGTTCGCGCGTGATGCTGAAAGCCTCGGCCAGGCGCCCCGGCCCGCTGGTGAGGCGAGGAAGATCGCGGGGACCTCGTAGCTCGATGTCTCGTGCTCGAGCCATTTCTTCAATGCCCTCAAGCGGTTCGAGCGCGCGGAAAAGAACTCCCCCGGCCTTCCCGTCGCGCTCGCACGAGACGTTCAGGCAATAGTGATTGCCGTAGATGAAGTAAACGTAGGCGTAGCCGGGCGGTCCGAACAGGACTGCGGTGCGGGCGGTCTTGCCGGCGAAGGAGTGGGACGCGGGATCATTCTCTCCGAGATAGGCCTCGACCTCGACAATGCGGGCCGCCAGGCGCAGCTTTCCGCGGTCCCGTACCAGCACTTTCCCGAGAAGCTCGCGAGCCACGCGCCGCGGATTGCGCGCGAAGAACGCGCGGTCAAGGGGACGAACGGATCGAAGTGGACGAGAGGTCGACAAAGCTCACGAGGGAAGTCAGAGGTCAGAGGTCAGAATGCAGAAGTAAAACCCAAGAGTCAGAACGCGGATTCCGGTTTAACTTCTGCATTCTGCATTCTGACTTCTGACCTCTTTTTACGCCGCACCCTTCGCCGATTCTTTCAGGTAAGCCAGCACTTCTCCCGCGTGTCCTTCCGCTTTCACTTTGGGAAAGATGTGCTGGATCTTGCCATCGGGCCCGATAATGAACGTGGTCCGGACAATGCCCATCACCTTCTTGCCGTACATGTTCTTTTCCTGCAGCACGCCGAACGAATCAGCGATTTTCTTGTCGGCGTCCGCCAGCAGGGAAAACGGCAGCTTGAATTTCTCTTGAAACTTCTTCTGAGCTTTGGGCGTGTCGGGCGAGATGCCAAGTAACACCGCGCCGGTTTTCTGCATCTGTTTGTAGGTATCGCGAAACTCGCAGGCCTCGATCGTGCATCCCGGAGTATCCGCGCGAGGATAGAAATACAGCACCACCACTTTGCCCCGCAGACTCTTGAGCGAGATTTCCTTTCCATTCTCGTCCTGCAAAGTAAACTCGGGAGCCTTATCATTGACGTTGATACTCATGAGCGCCTCATTTCAAGGGAAGTTCGGGTTGAAGACCGGAACTACTTATGTCTAGAAAGTTCTTATACCGCAGATCGGGGCCGGCCGTCATCGTCATTCTGGGGCTCTTTGCCGTGATCGCTCCCCCGGCCGCGAAGCCCCAGGGCAGACCGCAACTCAAACGGCCAGAGCAGACTACTGAGGAAAAGCTTCCCGAAGAGAAGAAGCCGAAGAAAAATGTAAAAGGGCCGCGGGCCGTGGGCGTATTGCAACTCACGAAGGATGGCAAGGCGTCGTTGATTCCGATCGCAATTCTGGTTGACGGCAAGTTTCACGATGCCAGCGTCTATAAGGCAGATCCAGTGCCGATGGCGCTGGACTCCGGCACAGTCTACGAAGCCGAACAGGCGGGCGATTCGCTGGGACTGTTTACGGTCGCGGGAGCGCTGCACAGCAGCAATCCGGGCAGCCCGCATCCGTGGGTGGGCGCGGGTTCTTATTATCCGAATGGGACCGAAGCTGCGAAGAACACGCGCAAAGCGGAAGACGTGCCGGTCGGGATGAACAGCAGCGGCAGCGATGAACCGCCGCGGCTAGGACGAGGGAAGAAATCGGCGGCTCCCAGTACGAGTCCCGCATCAGATTCCAGCACTCCTGCCGCGGCAGGATCACCGGAGAAGCCCGGCGCGGCTGGGTCTCCTGGAGCTTCCCAGCCGGCGGGCAGTTCATCTGCGAGTCCGTCTACCAGCCAAGAGGCGAAGAAGCCCGAGGCTCCGCCAGCCTCTGACAAACCAGCGGAGGGAGCTAAGCAGCCAGCGCCCGCACCGGGGCAGACCGCGCCGAATCAAGGTTCACCGGCGCAAACCTCTCCAGCTCCGGAATCGAAAGCTCCATCCGCGCCAGGGCAAGGCTCTCCAGGTCAAGCCACGGAGAACTACTATCGTCCCACGCTGCGCCGAGGCAAGCCTGCGCAATCTGCACCGCCAGAGGAAGAGCCTGCTCCGACCGACAAATCGGCTGACAAATTGAAGACCAGCAAACCTGCGGGAGCTGCCGCCGAACCAGTACAGCTTGTGGCGGCGATTTCCGATGCGGGAGGCCCCGATCCCAGGCCCTACAAGTTTTACTGGAAGACGGGAGAAGAGGAAGAGCGGCGCGACCAGATGCTCGCGCTCGCTGCAGGTGAAGTCCAGGCTTACGCCAATACGCTGGCTAAGAACCGGATTGCGGCCAAGCCGCCCACCACCGCCAAGACGCCAACCGCTCCAAGCCACAAGGCCCCTGCCAAGCCTGCGCAGCCGGTGTTGGAAAACGTTCAGTTTCAGGCCTTCGATGTGTGGGTAAACAGCCAGCCGGTGATGATCCTGAGCGCCGAAGCGCACTTTCCTCCTGCACCGGGTGCGGCCACGGCGCCGGAGCAGTACTCGATTACGCTGGTGACTCGAACCGACATCTACGGCAATCCGCGCAAGCTGTATTCGGGCGTAACCGACAAGTTCCACCTCGACGTAACGCCGCGTCTGGAGTTGATTGACGTGGTAGACGTGGATGGAGACGGCCGGGGAGAGTTGTTGTTTCGCGAAACCACGGACGCGGGCGCCGGGTATGTGGTCTATCGCGCCAGTGCCGACAAGCTGTGGAAGTTGTTCGATAGTCTGGGGCCCGAGTAGAAGTTCTCAGTTCCCAGTTCTCAGTTCTCAGCAAAATCGCCGACAGCGAAGTCTGAGAACTGAGAGCTGGGAACCGCTTCTAGGTTTCGATGCCCACGTGGCAGACGCGACCGACCAGGTAATCGGAGGCGGACTTGCCGTCTTCCATGGTAATGACTTCAATGGGATACGACTGATTGTGGGGCCGCAGAATCAGGTGACTCCCGGCGGTTTCCACGTATTTCACCGTGCAATTCTCGTTCTTGAGCACAGCGTACATATTGAACTCGCCCTTGCGATAGGGCTTGAGCGAGTTGTAATGGCGGTCAATCAGAAGCGTAGCTCCGGGCAGTAGACGCGGGTACATGCTCATGCCTTCGCGGGCATCCACTTTGATGAGCACGAAACGCTCCCACTGCTCACGATCGCCTTCGGTTTCGGTTTTCAGCTTCTTAAGAAAGCTTTTCTTGAATTTCAGGATTTCCTTGACGTTCATGCTGGTGATGAGTGGATGGGTGGCCGCGACGGCGCCGTCGGTCAGGAGGACGTTCTGGAACTCGTCGTTGCTGGGAGGCAGGATCGAAGCTCGCTTATTAACCTCTGCCGGCTCGAGCAGGTCCAGCACCGAAAGATGCTGGACGGCGAGGACACGGTCCATGCCCTCGAGGCTCAAGCCGCGCTTGCGATTCAGAAAGTTGGAGATGTGGGCCTGCTTGAATCCTGTCTGTTGTGCCAGACGGAGGCCGGTCAAATCGCCTTCATCAATGCGCTCCCAAATAGTTGCGCGAAGATTCTCTTGCAGGACGCGAAATTTCATAGTTCGGAGTATAGCATGGGGGATATAGCACTACGCTAAGGGGAAATAGATTTCCACAGCCCCCTTGGTATAACGACCTTGACTCCAAAATTTTGCAGCTATACGATCGCCACAGTTTAAAGGCCAATTCTTTCTCAGGGAATTACCAGCATGAGTAGCGAGCATAACTGCAACGAAGAAAAGGACTTCGTCGAATTCCGCCGGAAGGTACGGGCCGCCGAGGTGCTTTCCGCGGCCATGGAGCGACTATTGCGGTCGGTGAACTTCAGCGGGCGGGTCAGCGTGGTAGTGCAGAACGGCCGGGTTCTTAAGTCGGGGTACGAAGAGGGGTTTTTTCGTCAGCGGGATTCCGGCTCACTGCTGGAACGCGGGCTGTCGATCGAACCATAAATAGCTGCTGGCAATCGGGTTGACCCGGTTGCTGGGAATGCCTGGTCAACCGGGAGGGCCAGCGGTTTCGCAACTGGCCCGGCAACGGTTCGGCAAAGAGTTTCGGCAACAAGGTAAGTTCGACAAGTAAATAGCTCAAGCAGGCCATCGTAATAGAAACGAGCCCTGCGTTCGGTTTCCGCTTTGGAGCGGCGACCGGCGCAGGGCTTTTTTTTCGGCTGCAGTCTTCGGGCTGCAGGAACGCCACTGAACGCAACCGCACAGGTTCGCACGCCGGAACCCGGAGCATCAGGAGGAGTGATGACAAGAAAAAGCTCTGCGAATGAGCTGCAATTCGAGTTGAAGTATTGCGAACGTTGTGGAGGTTTGTGGCTGCGCCCGGTGGGCAGTGGGCAGATCTATTGCGTGGGTTGCGGGCGCGAGATGGCGAAAATGCCGCCGGCTTCCCAGAAACGGGGAGGAGCGATGCTGCCGCGGGGACCCAATTGGGGTGTGGGTGACGGTGAGTTCGAGGAAGACGAATACAACGACTTGGATCTGGATGCGGCCGGAGGTGTGGCATGAGCGGCTATATGGAATGGATCGGGGCACAAGCGGATGATCCTGACCCGGGGGATGCGCTCAAGTCGGGCGAGGCGTTCGGGCAGGCGAATGAACGCTCCCCCGGCGACTCTTCGCCGGGGCGTGCACCGTGGCAGGAACTGCCGGTACATAACTTTCCCGCAAGCTTGCAAGTTCCGAGCGAAGCCCAACTGGAAGATGATCCGCTGGATCGGAATCCTGATTTGTGGATGTACCGGAGTCGTACGGTGTCCCTGCTGCGGCGCTACCTCCGATTCTCATTGGAGACAGGGCGCTTACCATCGTTCATTGGACGGGAATTCTTCCGTGCGAAAATGACGTGTTACACCGCGGCTACGTTCGAGGACCGGGTGATCTTCGTTCGCGATGTGGAGAAGTCGTTGGATCGAATGGAGTATTGGGACCAGCAGTTAATCGCGCGCATCATCTTTGAGGAACACAGTCAGGAACGAGCGGCGCGCATTATGCACTGGGGCCTGAGGACGATTGAGCGCAGATTGCCTCGGGCGCTGGACCTGTTAAGCGAAGACTTTCTTCGGGTGGGACTGCTGGCCGCGATGCCTCCCAAGGGAGGGTCTTCGCGATGACCGAAATCTTGTCAAGAGGGTATTTCTCGCGAAATGTTCGCAAGTTGCTGACGATATGGCAAATATAAATTTGCAAAATGTGGCGGGTTTACCCTCTGCAAAATGCTATTCTGAATATATAGAGTAAAGAAAAAAAGAAATACTTTTTGAGGGCGCGCTGCGAAGCGCGCCTTTCGTGTTTTTGGGCGCAGACACTTGAACAGCCAGGGGCTGAAGCCGGTTTGTGAAGGGCGCGCCTGGGGCAGGCTAAACGCCTGTTCCGCCCAAGTTTTGTGGGGGGGCGAACTGTGAGCGTGAAGAAGGCAAAGGGAAAAGCCAAGGGGGCGGCGAAGAAATCCGCAAAGAAAAGCGCGGCGACGAAGAAACTGAAGGATGTCGTCGAGGTACGAGAGAACATCAACAAGCTGGTGAGGGCCTCGGCGGAATTGATTGCGGCCGAGGTGATCAAAGTTGCTCTCACCGGGCAACTGGCGACGGCGAAGTACTTGTTCGAGGCGGTGGGGCTGTATCCGGTAACGGAACAGACAGCGGCGACGCCGGCAGCAGGTTCGCTGGCGTTCACGCTGCTGAAGCGGATGGGCCTGCCGACCGAACCGGTGATCCGTGACGAAGATGAACCTGACGCGACTTTGACCAGCGATGCCAAGACGACTGAGATTACGACGCTGAGTGTTGAGGACGATCCGGACGGAGAGCGCGATGACGGCTTAGCTCCGGCGCCGACTGAGGGTAAGTGACAAAATGCGAATTGCAGTGTTTACATCTAGAGGCGAGATCAAAAGCGAAAACACGAAGATCGGTTCGGGTTCGCCCTCGGCTTCGCTCGGGGCTCAGGCAAACAGGGCAAGAGCGGAGAGAAGCCGCAGAGTTCGCAGAGCGGATACCGTAAAATGGAATGCGGGAGAGAGGCTAGTCTCTCTCCGGGACATTCGGGCGGACAGAAACGTCCGCGCCATAGGACGCAGGGTGGGGATAGACATAACGTGGCTGGACGACCGGATTGCGGTCGGGGGCGGAATCTGGAAGCCCGAAAACATGGCGGAGGTGTCGCGCGCGGGGATCACGCACATCATCGACATGCAGATCGAGTTCGATGACAGGCCGCTGGCGAAGCCGCACGAGATTGTGGTTTGCTGGAACCCGGTGGACGATGATTTTGAGCCGAAACCTCCCGAGGTGTTTGAGCGCGGCGTGGAGTTTGCGGAGAAGGCGTTGGAAGATCCGAAGGCGAAGTTGTTTATCCACTGCGCGGCTGGAGTACACCGGGCGCCGATTATGGCGCTGGCTCTGCTGGCGGTGAAGGCGCTGGAGAATGGAAAAACGGTGGAGCAGGCGATGGAGGATGCCATGGACTTGATCGAGGAGAGACGGTCAGCGGCGGATTTCGCCGATGTTTATGTGGAGAGCGTGGCAAGATTTTTGAAAAGGCGGGGATAACGGCAAGGGGTTCTGGCTTTGCGTAGACCAAAACTAGAAAACATGCAGGGGTTAGGGATCCTTCGACTGCGGTTGTGTTTCGCTGTCGCGAAGCACAACCTTCGCTCAAGATGACAACGTAGAGTTTTAGGAGGAAGTATGTTTCAGGCGTGCCGCCCGATGGGGCGGCTTTTTTATTGGGTGCTGGCGGTGGTGGTGACGGCATCGAGTGTGCGGGGCGCGGCGCGCGAGGAAGCTTCCGCGGGAAAGCCGGGAAGGGCCGCGAGTTCCCCCACGGCGAAGCCCGCTGCGGCAGTGGCTTTGCCGCGCGCGGCTTCGCCGTCGCCCCAGGGGCCAACTTTGACCAGCGTGATTGACACCGTCTACATGGCGAGCGGAAGTCCGGCTCAGGGTATTTTGGTGATTACGTGGCCGGCATTTGTGGCGGCGGACGGAACGGCAGTGGCTCCGGGGTCACTGGACGCGACGCTGGGAACGAACGGCGCATTGAACGTTGCGCTGACGCCCAACGTGAATGCAACTCCTGCGAACATGTACTTTACCGTGGTTTACCAACTGCAGCCAAACGAAGTGCGAACGGAGTATTGGGTAGTGCCGACGACTTCTCCGGCCACGCTGGCGCAGGTGCGGACGACGTTGGGATCGGGAACGGCAGCGCAACCGGTGTCCATGCAGTACGTGAACACGCAACTGGCCACGAAGGCGAACGACAATGCGGTGGTGCATCTGTCCGGGGCCGAATCCGTTACAGGAACCAAGAGTTTCACGGTGCCGCCGAATGTGCCTGCGCCGGTGGATCCAGGCGACGTTGCGAATAAATCCTACGTCGACAACGTGGGTGCGGGAAATTACTTGCCAACGGCGGGCGGCGCGATGACGGGCCGCTGACGTTGAGTGGTCCCCCGACCGCGCCACTGCAAGCGGCGGACAAACAGTATGTGGATTCGAACATCGCGGTGAAGGCTGACCTGGTGAGCGGGTTAGTTCCGACGAGTGAGCTAGGGAGTGGAATAGCTTCGGGTCTGAACTGCCTGCTGGGAAGTAGGACATGGGGATCGTGCGGATCGAGCGCCAACGCGACTGAAATTCAGAGTGTGCCAGTGGAGTCGACTGCGCCCACGAATGGACAGGTGCTGACGTATTCCTCGACTTCAGGACAATATTCGCCGGCGACGCCGAGCGGGGCGGCGGGCGGAATCGTGAGTGGGCCGGGCGGCAGCCAGAATATTACACAGCCGGTGGGGACTGAGTTGAGCGTCAACAATCTGAGCGGCATTCGTTATGTGACGCCGTCGGACAACTGGAGCGTGAGTCCGACTGGAAGTCTGGTTGGCGGGACGCAGGCAACGGTGATACTTGCGCCTTGTCCCGTGGGGGTCGACACGAGCGGAAACTCGATGTACTTCGTTTACATCAGTGGAGAAGGCACGCCGGAGCCGGCGATGGTGACGGGCGGGACGTGCACGAGCGGAGCGGCATCGGGGACGATTGTGTTTACTCCGACGAACACGCACTCCTCGACGTACTTGCTGAGCAGCGCCTCGAGCGGGATTCAGGAAGCGATCAATGACGCCTGCGGGATTCCGGGTGCGAGCCTGGGTGATCCGAATGCGCATGTCGTTCTTCCGGCGACGGGAGCGACCGCGAATGCGCTGCCGGTGTATGGATCGATTTTTGCGCACTGCAGCCGGGCGCTGATTGAAGGGAACGGAGCGGCGCTCTCGTGCTCGACGCGCGACCGCTGCATGGTTCTGGGCAACTTGACGAATTCGAACGCTTACGGAGCGATCAGCATCCAGGGGATCACATTTGAAAGCACAATCAATCAGGATGGGTGTCAAATCACGAATACGCAGCGGCAATCGAACCTGGTCACGATTACGGTAGGCAGTGGCTGCAGCACAATCCAGACCGGAGATACGGTTGTGATCGACTATACCGATACTTCGTCGTACTGGGGTATTCACGGCCCGGTGACGGTTTCGGGAACTTCCATTACTTATGCGCAGACGGGAGCGAATCTTTCGTCGCAGGCGACTCCGGGAGTGATCGCGATCGAAAATACGGCTCTCGAAGACAACGCGCTTCCGGGGACGATCCGCGACACGAAGATTTATCAGGCCGGAAGTACCTGGTTCAACGAAGGTTACGTGTTCGACAACGATCAGGTTGCAACCGTCGATACATTCAGCGAGAATGGCGGCCTGCTTTGTACAGCAAACCACTGCGGCTCTTATTTTTACAGCGCGGGAAATACCGCGGGAACGCCAGTATTGTGGATCAGCCACGCCAATATCACCCCGCAGTGCCTCGGCAACGGAGTAACGGTTTATGCGAACAACACCACGCATATCTCCGATAGTGTGATTCAAGGTTTCGCAATGTGGGGGATTTACACTTCCACGATTCTGGGCAGCTTTGGCGGCACACAGGCAGATAACATCTACAACGAAGAGGGCTCGGGCCCCTGTGAGAATCCGTATCTGGGGAGCGCGTTTGGGTCGGCCGGGATTATTTATGGTTCGGGGGGGAGCTCCTTTAATCGTGAGGGGTGGAGAACAGCCAAACGGGTGGATGCCGGAGTTCGCGAATACAGGTTCCACGCAATACAACTATTACGTGGTGGTGCATGACGCTTCGGAGGGCACATCGTATCCGCTATATGCGGGCTATGCATCCAGCAATGGGAGCGGAAATGTTTCCGTGCAATGGTCGCACGTGGCGCCGATTGGTGCCGTGACCTACGATCTGTTGAGAATGACGCCAGGAACGCTTGGGGCAAACAGTGTGTTGTTCCCAGTACAAGGGGCATGCGGGGGCGGCAGCCCGACGGCTTGCGGCAGCGTGGCTACAAACCTGGCGCAGTGCAGCGGGCTGGTTTGCTCGTATACGGACAGCGCTTCGGTTAGCACGTCGAACTACACCATCGCTACGCCGGGATATTTTCCGGCGCTCACTTTCTGGCCGGGTGGATTGGTGTTGAACGGGAGCGGGCTGCAAAACGCAGGGGCGCTGCCGGCCGCGTTTGTGGATAGCGACCAGGGAAGCGTAAACAGCTCGGCTTGGATTTCGACCGCGGGATTCTTACGTCCTACGATCTATGCGCGGCAGTGCTCCGGAGCGGCGCAAGTTCCTTACGGAGGAGCGTGGGTGCAATGTCTGGAATCGGACAGCCACGGAAACGGGTTTCCGGGAGTGGGGGCGCTGCTGCTGAACAGCGGTCCGAATACGGGCGAGCTACCGGCGGGGCTTAAGGGGAGATTGAACTTCGTCATGTCTCCTGGGAGTGCGGTCAACCAATCGCACATTATTACGCTGGTGGATTCGAATCCGGCGAAGACACTGGCGACAAGTCTGAACCGCCCACTGAACGATGCGGCCGACACCTACATCGGACTGGATCCAACGGCGGGGGGCGTGCTGCGAAGTTTGGCACAGCTTGCATTCGGAGCTCCGGTAGCAATTTCTTCGTACATCGGGAACGCGGGGGATAACGTGAGTTATCTGGAGCGGCTGACGGCTGCGCTGAAAACATTCAACGTGCCGGTGAAGATCAATGGGAATTTGACAGTGACGGGGACCTGCACCGGTTGCGGCGGGGGCGGCGGCGGATCGGGAACGGTGAACAGCGGGACGGCCACACAACTGGCGATGTACCCGGCGAATGGGACGGCGGTGAGCGGTGACAGTGGACTCACGGATAGCGGGACGACACTGACCGATACGGGGAGCTATGGGATTTCGGCGGCAGCGGGAACTTTCAGCGGGAATGTGACCGTGAACGGGCAATTGATGGTGGCGGGGCCGTGGCTGGTTAGTTCGCCGATTCCGGGGACGGCGATGGCGGCAGCGGGAGCGGGAGCGGGAGCGGGGACTTCGGCGCTGGGAATCTCAAACGATGGAAACTTTTACATTTCCGCGAATGCGGGGACGCCGCGAAAGTTGCGACTACCGCGAGCAGTTCCTATTTCTCGAATCTGTTCCAGGAGGATGCGAACGACCTCGGTGAATATAACGGGACGACGGCGCAGAACCTGCATGTGTATTCGAGCTATACGAACAGCTCGACGTGGCAGCGGACTTCGCTGGGCTATGACGGGACCGATAACTACGCGGTGGTGCGCAGTGAGAGTTCGACCTCCGGGGGGCACCGGGATTGGGGTTTTGGATCAACAGCGGGTTGAAGTGGATGGTGGATGCGAGCGGGAATTTCAAACCCTGGACCGATCAGACATATAACGTAGGCTCTTTCAACAGCACGGGGAGCGGCAGCGGGCTGCGTCCGGGAACGGTTTTCGTGGGGGGAAACTCCACGAGCGGGAGCGGGTTCGAGCTGGGCAAGTTTGCCAGTATGAGTTACGAACTTTGCAATGACACGACGAATGGCACGATCGTGAACGGGCTGGCGGTACTTACTACAGCGGGGTGCGCGGCTAAGCCTTCGAGCGCATTGACTAGCGGGGCAATCGGTGTGGTGATTGCCAATGCTGGTACTTCGGGAGTGGTTACGCTGGCGCGGGCGGGGTCCGCATATTGCAGCTTCGATGGGAGCGCGACCGTGGTGGGAGACTACGTGGTGCCTTCCGTGACGGCCAGCAGCGGATTTTATCCTTTGTGCCACGACGCGGGCGCGACGCAACCGAGTGGGACGCAGGTGCTCGGGCGAGTATTACAGGCGAGTTCGGGGAGCGCCACGGTGCAGATGTTCCTCGACATGCCGGGCTCGAATGTGAGCACAACCGCATCGTACTCGATTCCGTGGTTCACGACGAACACTACGGGAACGGCGATCAGCTTTTCGAGCACGGCAAACAAGGCAGAGTTATGGGGCGTAGTGCTGACGTTTCCCCTGACCACCACGCAGGTGACATATAACGTTTCGACGGCGGACAACACGAGCAACACTTACGACATTGGCGTGCTGAACAGCTCCGGGAACGTTGTGGCTCACATTGGTAACACTGCGGGGACGACGTTCGCGGCGAGCACGGGATGGAAGACCTTGAGCTGGGCGACGAGCGCCACACTGCAGCCAGGAAAATATTACCTGGCGATCACGAGCAGTTGCACGAGTACGTGCGCGCAGGTTTATGGAGGAAGTTCGGCGGGGTTCACGTTCATCGGTGGCAGCAGCGGGACGGCAGAGAGCGTGACGGCGGGCGGAACGCTGAATATTGGGATCACGATTCCGGCGGACAATCCGACGGAAGCGACGATCATGGCGTGGGAGATTCATTAGGGTTTGGAGCGGGGCCTCGAGGGCCATCGGCGTGAGCCGGTGGCCTTTTTTGTTGGGGGTATCAGCCGGCAGTTGTTCGCTGCCAGCCTAAGGCATCGAGCTGCGCTCGATGGACCCTTCGGCGTCGCCTCAGGGCAGGCAGCCGAGGGCGGCTGTCCCCACATTGGCTTGGTTGTGGTTCGACATATTTCCAAAGGAGAACACTTTATGAGCAGCGTGATTGATCCGGAAGCGGCAGAGCCAACCGGTACGCAGGCGTTTGAGCAGAGTGACCGAAATCCTGCAGTTGCAGGCTGGGGTGGGACGGATGCTGAGGGTGGGCAGACGGCTGCGCCGGCTGCTACCGAGAGTCGAGTGACCGCGCCGGGCCCGGCACCCTCGCCGGACGCCGGGTTGCAAAATTATGACACCGGCGATAGCGGTGACGGTGTTCAGGACGAGGCGGAACGAGAAGGCTGACGCAGGTCATTGTTGGGCCGGGTCATGAGCCAGGGTTGGCGTTGCTTATGGTTACGCGGGAGAACTTAACCACTAAGGACACGAAGTTACACGAAGGAACCTCGGAGATTATGAGACGAATTCTATTCATTATGCTCACGTGGAGCAGCCTGGCTTCGGCCAATACTTATTACGTGAGCTCGAGCACGGGGAATGATGCGAACAATGGGACTTCGTCGTCGACGGCCTGGAAGACGATTGCTCATGTCAATGGGCAATCGTTCAATCCGGGGGATTCAATTGTGTTCAAGCGGGGGGACGTTTGGAATGAGAGTCTGGCGCCGGCTTCTTCGGGCAGTTCGGGAAGTCCGATCACGTTTGACGCCTATGGTACCGGGGCGGCGCCGAACTTGACTGGTTATTACGCCGTGCCGACGACGGCCTGGGTGTTGGTGACGGGGAATGCATGGAAGGCGGCGGTGCCCGCGACTTACACGACCGTCAACTTTTGTCTGTTTGGATCAGTGTAGGGGCAAAAGGTGACGGCGTCCACGACGAACTTGACGGCTCGGTGGGATTTTTATCTGGCGAATGGATTTATCTACGTGTACTCGCAGGGAAATCCTGGATCGTACTACAACGAGGCGATCGTGCCCATGGCGCTGAGCAATGTGCCGGTGATCAACATCAACGGGCAGTCATGGTTGACGTTCCAGCATTTCCTGGTGAACTGGTTCGATCAATACGGCGTATACGTGCAGGGGAAGAGCGACCATTTGGTGTTTGCGAACATCGAGGCGGATTCGATGATTCCGCAGGGGACGCAGCCGCTGGGATTTTATGTGGATGAGAGTGCGCCGGGGCCGGGCGACATCAAGATTTATAACGCGGAAGGGCTGTTTGGCGACAAGCCGGGGTCTGAAAAAAAAGATGCGGCGATGTCGTTCCTGCAGAATGCGCTTTCCACGGTCGACGCTGTGGCCGCGCGGGAAATCATCGAGCCCGACAAATTTCGCGACGGTATCTCCAAAATTATTGACGGTACGGTGGAGTGTCTCAATGCTTCCACCTGGTGCAAACAACAGCCAGCCCAAAGCAGCCAGCCTTCGGCCTAACAATGCTTAGCCGATCTCTTCGCCCCATGTTTCCAGATTCTTCTTCACTAACGCCATGAACTGGTCTGCGACGGCGCCGTCGATGAGGCGGTGGTCGTAGCCGAGCGTGAGGTGAACCACGGAGCGGATCGCTATGGAATCATTGCCTTCTTTGTCGGTCACAACCAGAGGCTGCTTGGTGATGCCTCCGACACCCATGATCGCCGAGTTGGGCTGATTGATGATGGGTAGACCGAAGACGGCTCCAAACTGGCCGGGGTTGGTGACAGTGAAAGTCGAGCCTTCGACATCTTCGGGTTTGAGCTTCTTGCTACGAGCGCGCTCGCCGAGATCAGTGATGCCACGTTGCAGGCCGAGGAAGTTCAGGTCGCCGGCATTCTTGAGGACGGGAACGATGAGTCCCCAGTCGAGAGCCACAGCGATTCCTACATTGATGTTTCGGTGGTAGCGAATGTTGTCGCCTTCCAGCGATGCGTTGATGATGGGCCACTGCTGCACTGCGATGATGGCGGCGCGCACGAAGAACGGCATGAAGGTAAGGCGGACGCCGTAGCGCTGCTCGAATCCAGTCTTCTGTTTAGCGCGCAGAGTGACGATCCGGGTGAAATCCACTTCGTACATGCAGTGGACGTGAGCGCTGGTGCGGTGCGACTCGATCATGCGCTGGGCGATGATTTTGCGCATGTTGGTCAGGGGGACGAGGTCGCCGGGATAGGCGGCGGGAGCGGCGGGGCGGGGAGCAGATGCGGCTGCCGGTTGAGGAGCCGGAGTTGAGGGAGCGGCAGGAGTCGAGGCCGGGCGCTCGATGAAAGCCAAGATGTCCTGCTTCGTGATGCGGCCGCCGATCCCGGTGCCGGAAATCTGCGAGAGACTAACGCCGTGCTCACGGGCGATCTTGCGGACGAGCGGCGAGGAGCGCGCTTCTTCGTCCTCGGCTGATTCTCGCGGAGGCGTGGCGGCAGTTGGTGCTGGCATTGGCGCACCGGCAGCCTTCTTCTCCTCTTTCTTTTCTTCTTTCGCCGGTGGTGCCGGAGCAGCGGGGGCGGCTTTCGCGGGCGCTGCTGCGGCTTCGCCATCGGCAGCGATGGTGCCTACTACAGTGTTGATCCCGACGGTTGTGCCCTCTGCGATCTTGATCTCCTGCAGGACGCCGGAGGCAGGCGCGGGGATTTCGGCGTCGACCTTGTCGGTGGAGATTTCGAAAAGAGGTTCATCGCGCTGGACCTTGTCGCCTGGCTTCTTCAGCCACTTGGTAATAGTGCCCTCGACGATGGATTCGCCCATCTGAGGCATGATGATGTCAGTCGGCATGATTTCCTTCCACGCGGCCCACGGTTCTGAACGGAGGGCCGGATGCAACCAAATATTATAGCGGGTGAGGGAGTTACGGTGCGAAGGCCGATGCGTAAGTGGATCTGGCTGTCCTTGATGGGCGTGGTCCCTTGTGCTGCGTATCGGGCTCCGGAGGATCCCGTGCTAGTGCTTGTGCTCGTCCTTTTCTTCTTCGCCGGTTGGGGCGGGTACGCCGAAGGTGGTCTTCCAGTAGTCCTGCACGGCGGGCGGCAGTTTTTCCATGTGCGAGAGGAAGCTGGTGATCTTCCACATGTCCTGCTCGCTGAGAGTTTTTTCCCAGGAGGGCATGCCGGTGTAACGGACGCCAGTGCGGATGGTGTAGAAGACGTGCCACTCGGGGTCGTCGGGCGGATCCGAGATTAGATTGGGAGCAGGCGGGTAGAAAGAGGTAGAGAGAGAGTTGGGCTTGCGGTCGAGTCCGCCGTGGCAGACGGCGCAGTTCATGGTGTAAAGCTTCATGCCATCTTCAAAGGTCTGGTCGTTCGGCGGCAAAGGGTTGGCGACGTGAGGAGCGTGACGCTCCATGGAAGCATCGACGGCTCCCATTGCGATGCGGTGCTCGAGGTGAGGCGGGGCTACGTTCGCGCTCGTGGGGAGGAAGCCAAGCATGGCGAAGCCGAGTCCGCCGACAATGAGTACGAGAAGAGTTACGATGATGCCGAGAATGAACTTGCCCATGGATCTCCTCCGTGAGGAACTATTGTGGCAGATGGGGCGGGTTGGGCGCTAGTTGGGGCGCAGTAAAAGCAGACCGGGTTCGATGTAGCTTGCCGGTGCCTCGCTGTGCTCGGCTGGACAGCCGAGGCGGCTGTCCCCACATATTTTTTCTTCCACGGACTTCAATACGCTTTCAGTTTGCGGGATTCGCGGACTACGTCGCTTACCTTCGGCAGATAGTGTTCCTCTTGCGGAGGAGAGAATGGGATCGCGGAATCCAGGCCGGCGATGCGGACGATGGGGCCGTCGAGATCGTCGAAGGCTTCTTCGTTGATGATGGCGGCGATTTCGCCGGCGAGGCCTCCCGTGCGGGAATGCTCGTGCAGGATGATGACTTTGTTTGTCTTCTTCACGGTTTGCGCGATGGCTTCGCGATCAAGCGGTGAAACAGTGCGCAAGTCGAGGATTTCGATGTCGACTTCGTCTTTTAATACCTCGGAAGCTTCGAGCGCGGTGTGCACCATCGCGGCATAAGTAATGATGCTCAGGTCGCGGCCCTCGCGGACGATGTTCGCTTTGCCGATAGGGACGATGTAATCTTCCGCGGGAACTTCGCCCTTGATACGGCGGTAAAGATATTTGTGCTCGAAGAAGATGCAGGGATTATTGTCGCGGATAGCCGCCTTGATGAGGCCTTTGGCATCGTAAGGCGTCGCCGGGCAGATTACCTTCAGGCCAGGATTGTGGACGAACCACATCTCGGGATTCTGCGAATGGAAAGGGCCGCCGTGGACGTATCCGCCGCTGGGGCCGCGCAGGACGAGCGGGGCGGGCGCGCCCCAGAGATAATGCGTTTTCGCGACCATGTTGCTGATCTGGTTGAAGGCGCAGCCGATGAAGTCCATGAACTGGAATTCGGCGACGGGGCGCATGCCGGTGAGCGACGCTCCGAAGGCCGCGCCCACGATGGCGGACTCGGCGATGGGCGTGTCGATGACGCGCTCGGGGCCGAAGCGGTCGATGAAACCGTCGGTGACTTTAAAAGCCCCGCCGTAAATGCCGATGTCTTCGCCGAGGCAGAAGACGGAGGGGTCGCGGTCCATTTCTTCCCAGATTCCCTGGCGGATGGCTTCGAGGTAGGTTAGTTGCATAGGATTATCTTCTCAAACTTCTCCGCCACGGATTTACACGGATCGTCACGGATAAAGCTATTTCCATCTTTGCCGAAAGATTAATCAATGAGATCGACGATGTCTGTTACCGACGCGCGTCGTAACTTTGGCAAACTGCTCAACCGTGTCGAGCGCGGCGAACGGATTGTCATCACTCGATACGGCAGGCCTTTTGTGGCCTTTATTCCCATCACAGACCTCAAATCCTTAAAGGAGTCAAGAAAGCGGCCTAGAACACGGACTTTGTAATCGATCGAACTCCGTTCAGCATGTTGTCAATCTGTTCGGGCGTTGGATCCTTTCCTTTCTGGTGAGTACACAGATTGCGAATGTCCGCGAGCAGTTGAATCTTCCGGTACACAGGAATGTCGTAGACCCCCCCTTCTTCAGCGGTTCGTTAAGATCTCCGATCGTCGGGTCCTTTTTTGCCACTGTCACGCTGTGCGCCACGGCAACTCTTTGCAGGTGCGTTTCGAGGATAACGCCGGCAAGGGCGCCTGACGGTCTCAGGTTCACCTTCTTTAAGGTCTCCGCGCTGTCGATCTCCGCATCTTGGATTCCGTGAGCAATTGCGGACTCGATCTCGGCGAGGATTCCGTCGATTCGCGAGGATAGCGACTCTACGATGAGCGTCTGGGCGGACACGTACGCGTTGGCCACCGATCTGGCGTCATATTCGACTTTACCAGTAATGTGGATGAGGGGCCGGGCGCATTCCGCGGAAGAAGTCCTGAATCCGATAGCTCTCAATCGTGATCCCCTTTCGTCGTGGGTCGGGCTCGTAGTAACCGCAGAACTCTTGGTATCTATCCGCTGCGAGCACTCGGATGAGCTTGATCGCTTTCGTGTACCAAAGCTGGTAGTTGACAATGAAACCGGGTTCGTCATCAGTGGTCAACATCTTCGAGAGGGCAAAGCCTTCCTTCACTAGATCTTTTAGTGCCGACCTAACCTGTTCCTTAGTGTCCATACTCCCTATTTGAGGTGCGCGGCCGCTTCAGTTTGCTTGAAGCCGCCCGTTCCCTTCTTCACCTTCGGCATGCCATACTTCGGCTTGATCTCATGGCAGCTATCTTCACAGAAGACGCCGCCCTCGGCTGACTCTGGCGTCGGCATCGGCGAGTTCACCGCGATCTCGCGCTCGGCTTCTATCACACGCTCGACCTCTGAAATCAAATCCGCGTTCTCTTTCGCGGTCAGCCACTTCTTTTCTTTCACCAGATAGTTCTCAAACCGCGCGATCGGGTCGCGCTTCTTCCAGAAATCGAACATGGGCTTGGGCACGTACGCTGCGGCGTCGTGGATGGCGTGGCCTTTCATGCGCATCATTTTGGCTTCGATCATGGTGGGGCCTTCGCCGCGGTGGGCGCGTTCGACGGCGTCGCGGGCGGCGTCGTAGACCTGGCAGGCGTCGGTGCCGTCGACGATTACGCCGGGGATGCCGTACCCTATGGCGCGTTCGGCGAGGTCTTGGCAGCGGTACTGCATTTCCGACGGCGTGGAGTAGGCCCAGAGATTCGATTCCACGAAAAGCACGAGGCCGAGATTCTGCACGGCGGCGAAGTTGATGCCTTCGTAGGTGACACCGGTGGACTGGCCGCCGTCGCCGATGTAGGTCATGACGGCGACGTTGCGGCCTTGCAGGCGCGCGCCCAGCGCTACGCCGGAGAGCACGGGAATTAAATCGCCGAGCATGGAGATGGGTGAGACCATGTTGCGTTTTTCGATGTCGCCGAAGTGCGAGGTGCCGTCGCGGCCGCGCGTGGGCGAATCGGCTTTGGCCATGTACTGCATCATGGTGTCGCTGGCGGCGAAGCCGCGTACCAGCAGCGCTCCCTGGTTGCGGATCATGGGCGCGAACCAGTCGTCTTTATCGAGCGCGTAGGCGGAGGCGCAGGAGCAGGCTTCCTGGCCGAGTCCGAAATAAACCCCGCCGACAACTTTGCCCTGCTTGTAGAGATTTTCGAGCGCGACTTCCATCTTCCGGTTAAGCAGCATGTAGCGGTAGAGCTCGATGCACTGCTTCTTGTCGAGATACTTCGAATCGCGAATGGGCGGGACGGGAGCGTTCAGATTGCCGGTGACTTCGTAGCGAACGTGCTTGGCTCCGTCTTTGTCTTTCTCTATGCGCTGGCTTACGGAGAGGTCGGGATGCTCGAGGCGCGTGTCGGGGATGGAGTAGGTGCGGAGGTTCGTTGTGATGGGCGTGGACCGAGATGAACCGTTGTCCCGACGGCTTCCGTTCGGGCTGTGCTTGGGGATCGATTTCTTCTTCTTGATTGCCATGGGGAAGACCGAACGCGGACCCAAGGCTCAATGCTATCGCAGAGTTAAAGGAAAGAGCTAGTCCGGGGCATTGCGACCGAGGCGCCTTTGACTCCGAACCATCTGCTTCGATCCGAAAGCTCAAGCAACGGCTAGCTCAAGGCCTCCAGCAATAGCGGTGCTGGCTGCATATTCAATGTGCAGAACCCGCCTCGCACATTCCGTCTGTGACTTGGACGAAGAGTGAACTACCAACGGCTTCATGGCCACGATGCCCCCGCGCGGAACGCAACATTCCACCGGAACAACGCTCTGTGCTAATTGATGGATCGCGTCGTCGCTAAGCACGCCAAGCATGTGAGTTGCGGGCAACACGCGCAGAGGCCCGTTTTGCAATGTGGAGTCGTCAAGATGAACGCGCAGGGCAAGCACCTGAGAGAGCGCGCTCGCCGGAGCATGAGCATAGATCACGTCTTTGTTGACCGACCACGGCCCCCAACCCGGTGTCTCCTGTCGATGCCGCAGGGGAAGTGCTGTGTCTTGATGCCAGACTACAAGCAAATTGGCATCCGCCGTTTTTTCGAACATTGTTGCCCGAAACGGATAGGAGCTTTCACCCAAACACTCCGCGCGATCGTGGCTAGTCGCGAATCATTCGCCAAGGAAGAGACCGCAGGATTGCCCAGGGCATGCCGCATTCCGGCGCGGCTGCGACGCAGGTTAGCCACCGCAAGATTCTCTGCCAACAGGGCAACTCGACCTTCTTCGAATATCCCGGCATAACCGCAAATCCGTACTCGTCGATACGTTGCTGATACTTCGACGGTTCTAAGGAGCTCAGCTCCAAAATGTATCCTCTTTGTGCATTTGGCGAAGTTCCGCCGGATGCTGCAGCGGAACGCCGACTGCGTGACCTAAGAGGGCGTCGAGAGTTTCGACCCAGAGTATCTGGCTGGAGAAAACTGTGCCGACGTTCCGGGAGATGGCTTCGGCGACTGCGTTCAGGTCGAGTGGCTTGTCGAGTTCTTGCTGCATCGACGTCACCGGCTTAGACGTGATGCCGCAGGGGATGATCAGGTTGAAGTAGCTGAGGTCAGTATTTACGTTGAGAGCGAAGCCGTGCGAGGTGACGAAGCGCGAGATGTGGACTCCGATGGCGGCGAGTTTCGCTTCGGGCGAGGGGTTCGTGGCGGCGCCGGCAGACAGCAGGTTCCTCGACTCCAGAGAACGATTCTGCGAATCGTTCTTTTCCGCTCGGAATGACAAATCTGGGGAAGGTTCGCTCTGGGGATCGGTCCAGACACCGGTTAGCCCTGGTACTCGCTTTGTTGGGATCGTGAAATCGGCGCAGGTGCGGATCAGAACTTCTTCCAGGCGGCGGACGAAATCGACGGCGCCGAGTGTCTTACGTTTACCGTCGGGCGCAGCGAAGCTGCGCAAGTCGAAGATGGGATAGCCAACGATCTGGCCGGGGCCGTGGAAGGTGACGTCGCCGCCGCGGTCGCATTCGAATAGCTCAACGCCGCGCTGGGCGAGGAGTTCGGGAGACGCGATTACGTTTGTGGCCTTCGCGTTTCGGCCCAGCGTGATGACCGGTGAGTGTTCAAGCAGAAGCAGGACGTCGCCGATTTTTTCGGCTTTACGCAGACCGGCTAGCTGCTGCTGCAAGCGCAAACCAGTGGCGTAGTCGACGGTGCCGAGTTGGACTAGAGAGATCAAACTAAAACCATTCACCACGGAGACACAGAGGCACGGAGAAAACCTGGATCATTTCTTGATCTTCTCCGTGTCTCCGTGCCTCCGTGGCGAGTTACACATTTATCGCGATCCCGTACACGCTATTCGCCGCGTCCAGCATGGCTTCGGCCAAGGTCGGATGCGCGTGGATCGTCCACATCAAGTCTTCGACGGTGGCTTCGAGTTCCATGGCGACGACGGCTTCGGCGATCAGTTCCGTCGCCTGTGGCCCGATAATATGCACGCCGAGAATCTCGCCGTAGTCGGCATCGGAGACAATTTTGATGAAGCCTTCGTGCTGGCCGACAATCGACGCTCGAGAATTCGCGGTAAAGGGGAATTTCCCGACCTTCACGTTGTACCCGGCTTCGCGTGCTCTGGTTTCGGTAAGGCCGACGCTGCCGATTTCAGGATGACAATATGTTGCGCCCGGAATGTGTTCGGGATTGATTGGCTTGCCCGGTTTGCCCGCGATCTTAGCAACGGCAACCAAGGCTTCCATCGCGCCGACGTGTGCGAGTTGCGGCGATCCCAACACGATGTCGCCAACCGCGTAAACGCCTGGCTCGGCGGTCTGCATCCAGGAATCGGTCGTGATGAAGCCACGGTCCGGCTTGATCTTCGTGCGTTCGAGGCCAACATTTTCGGTGCGCGGCTTACGGCCCACGGCGATCAGGATTTTCTCAGCGTCGATCTTCTGCTGCTTGCCATCGACCGTGATGGTGACAGCAACTCCGGCTTTCGTCTTCTCGACTTTGTCGACCTTCGCACTGGTGTGGAAGTTAATGCCGCGCTTGCGGAAAACTCGTGCCAGTTCCTTCGAGACTTCTTCATCTTCAACCGGAACGAGCCGCGGCAGCATTTCGACGATGGTGACCTCACAATCGAACGAGCGATAAATCGACGCGAACTCCACTCCTACTGCTCCCGCTCCCACAATGACTAGCGACTTCGGAATTTCTTTCAGGCTGAGAATTTCAATGTTGGTGAGAACGCGGTCGCCAGCCTCAAGGCCTGGAATCATGCGGGCTTCCGAGCCAGTGGCGAGAATCACGTTCTTCGCCTTGAGATGGCTGGCATTGTTATCGTTCACGACTTCGACGGGGAATAAACCATTCTGCGCGGGCCCAGTAAGCTTTCCGTAGCCCTTCACCGTCTCAACCTTATTCTTCTTCATCAGGAACTCGAGACCCTTGGCGTGCTTGGCCACGATCTTTGCCTTGCGATCCTGCACCGCGGCCCAATTTAGCTTGCGCGCATCCACGCCTTCGATGCCGTATTCCTCGGCGTCTTTGAGGTGGTCCCAGAGTTCGGCGTTGAATAGCAGAGCTTTGGTCGGAATGCAACCTACGTGCAGGCAGGTGCCACCGAGGAATCCGTCTTTTTCGATGAGCGCAGTTTTCAGGCCCCACTGGCCCGCGCGAATGGCGGCGGTGTACCCAGCGGGTCCGCTGCCAATGATTGCGACGTCATAAATAGTTTCTGGCAAAGTGATCGTCCTCAGTAAGAAGAGATGACTGAAAGCAAACGAATGATTCTAGAACAGGGCGGGGAGCGAAACCAAACCGGAGCGAGGAGGAACTCCCTGAAAAGCTTAGGGCGGAAACGGGATAGGGATCCTTCGACTCCGCAGCAGCTTCGCGATAGCGAAGCTGCTACTCCGCTCAGGATGACAGAATGCTAAGAACGGACAGGACGTCCTAGTTGCCTTCGTTGCTGGCGCGTTTCCATGAAATCAGTTCGCCGATGGTTGAACTGGTGCTTGAGACTGGCTGTTTGTAAGCCTCGACCTCGGTGCGGGAAGCCTCTTCGCCGACTGCGCGGATGCTGAGCCCGACTTTCTTTTCTTCCGCGCTCATCTTGATGATCTTGAAGTCGTGTTCGACACCCGGTTCCAGATGCAGCGGCTGGCCGTTGCCATCCACGGCTTCCGACTTGTGGCACAGACCCTCCACACCTTCGGCGATTTCTACGAACGCTCCAAACGCTGCCACCCGCAGCACTTTGCCGTGAATCACGTCGCCGACGTGATGCTTCTCGAAGAAAGTTTCCCAGATATCGGGCTGCAACTGCTTCACTCCGAGCGACAACCGGCGCTTGTCGGGTTCGATGGCCAGCACCACGGCTTTCACGCGGTCGCCTTTCTTCAGCACTTCCGAAGGATGCTTCACGCGCTTGGTCCAGCTCAGATTGCTGACGTGCACCAGGCCATCGATGCCATCTTCGATTTCGATGAACGCTCCGAAGTCGGTCAGGTTGCGAACGCGGCCCTCCACCGTCATGCCCACAGGGTACTTATCGTGCAGCGCGTCCCAGGGATTCGTAGCCAGTTGCCGCATGCCGAGCGAGATGCGGCGCTCGCCGGGATTGACATTCAGCACCACACACTCCACTTGATCGCCCACATTGACGAGTTTCGAAGGATGCTTCATGCGCTTCGACCATGTCATTTCGCTGACGTGCACCAGGCCTTCGATGCCCTGCTCCAGTTCGACGAACGCTCCGTAGTCGGTAACGCTGATCACGCGCCCGGAAACGTGCGCGCCTACTGGATAGCGGTGTTCGGCGTCGAGCCACGGATCAGGTGTCAACTGCTTGAATCCCAGGGAAACGCGTTGCTTGTCCTTGTCGTACTTCAGCACCTTCACCTGGATCTGATCGCCAACGTTCACCAGATCGCGGGGATGTGTGAGCCTTCCCCACGACATGTCGGTGATGTGCAACAGTCCGTCCAGGCCGCCGAGATCGACGAATGCGCCGTACTCGGTCAGGTTCTTTACCACCCCGGTCAGGATGGAACCTTCTTCCAGATGTTCGAGAGTCTTGCTGCGTTTCTCGTTCTGCTCGCCTTCCAGCAATTCCTTGCGCGAGACCACAATGTTGCCGCGCTTTTTGTTGACCTTGATGACCGTGACTTCGAGAGTCTGGCCCTTCATGCCATCCAGATTGCGGATAGGCCGCAGATCCACTTGCGAGCCGGGCAGAAAAGCCCGTGCACCCAGAATGTCGACCGTCAAGCCACCCTTGGTACGCTCAATCACCACGGCGTTAATCGGCCTCTTCTCGTGGTGCGCTTTCTCGATTTCGTCCCAGGCATGAATGCGCGCCGCCTTCTGGTGCGAGAGGTTGACGTATCCTTCCTCCGTTTGCCCCTTCTCGCGCATCACCTCGATTTCGTCACCCGGCTTCACCTTCGGTTTGCCCTCGTGATCGAGCACTTCCGAAAGCGGCAACATGCCTTCCGACTTTGTACCGATATCGACCACCACGTGCGTCGCCGTAAGCTTCAACACGGTGCCTTTGATGACGCGGTCTTCTCCCACAGCTTCTTCGGTTTCCGTGGTGAAGTTCTCCAGCGCGGAAGCGAAGTCTTCGCTGGCGTGCTTGTCGTCCGCGACTGCAGCCGGATGCGGCGCTGCATCGGTGGAAGCGGCCGCCGGAGCGGCGATTGCGACCGGAGTGTTTTGTTCGGTTGAGGTGGGTTCGGCAGCCGTTGGTTCTGTTTCGGTTACAACGGCCGTGGCGGAATCGGAATGGTGGCTGGTGGTGTCGTCGAACAAGGTTAAGCCTCTCGTCTGTGCCTCGCACTCGGTGCGAGGAGGATACGGGCCTGCTGAGCGGACTGCTGGAGTGAGTCGTTTGGTTGTGGTGGGCTCACCCTGGCGAGTGAGCTTGGACAATCCCAGCTGCCGGACGTTTTACAGAAACCCGCGTCCAAAGGGAACTCCTCGACTATAGCA
>Ga0182024_10001615_pt1 | contig 57683 bp, 53 predicted proteins | sample P32metaG_FD_120480 | JGI IMG/M metagenome (GOLD analysis project Ga0182024, IMG submission 120480) | Permafrost microbial communities from Stordalen Mire, Sweden - P3-2 metaG (Illumina Assembly) | ecosystem: Environmental > Terrestrial > Soil > Wetlands > Permafrost | place: Sweden: Stordalen...
CGGCCTCCACCGCAACACGATCACCAACATCGAGGTCGGTCGCTATGCCGGGGATCCGAATTCGATTTCGATGATTAAAGCTGTTCTGCAGAAAGCGGGCGTTCAATTCATCGCCGAGAATGGCGGCGGCCCGGGCGTGCGGTTGCGCAAATCGGAGCCGACGAAACGAGGTTAATCCGCGCCCGGCTTGGTATGCCTTCGATCGCGGTTTTGGCAGAACGAACCCATTGTTCGTTAAACTATTGCAGACGTTGGTATTTTCGGTAAATGGCCTCAGAATTTTGCCGCATGGCGGCTTCGCCAAACCCAAGGCCGCCATTTTTGCCGCAGGCGATTCCGTTACGTAAGCAATCCTTTACGGAACTGTAGTTTACTGAGTCGGCGCCATTTAAGGCGTGGCCAGACGGGGGGCGTCCGGAGGGAAAACTTGCCGATGAAAATTGAACCGATGCCCACGTCCGGGATAATATTGCCGCTTTATGAGCGCCGAGAATCCCCGCCACCGCGGGTGCTGGGCAATCTCGTCTCGCTAAATGGCATGCGTGCTGTGGTCGCTAGCCGGCTGACGCCCGGTAACGATGGCATCTTGCGCCGGGTGAACAAGTCGACATGAGCTCGATTCCCTGGCTCGCAGATCTGGAATACTTATCGTCTTTCGAAACAGTCCTGCTCGTTTTGCTCGTGATTATCGGTTGCATGGCGGCGGGGTTCGCCATCGACGTCATCATGAGAGATTTGGGGCTAGGGCCTTTTCCCAACGGCATTCTCGCGTTGATCGGCGTTTGCGCGGGCATCTAAGTGCGTTATCGTTTGTTCGCCCATTATCACGCAGACGACGTTTTCCTCACGATCAGCTTCGCCATTGCGATTCCAATTGTTCTATTCCTTGGCTTTGCCTTCGCCAAAAGTCGAGGTCTCTAGATCTGTAAACGATGGCGCTCAAACCAGACAAGCATGCAGCTTGAAGTACAAACAGATCCGGACCCAAACCAGCCGGATTCCTACATATGCCGCCTGGCGGCGGCGGTGCGCCAGCAGGCTAAAGCCGAGGGCGTCGCCGATGGCGCGTCGCGGCGCTACTGCCTCGACATCACCTTCTTCACCAGCGACGCCCGTCCAAACGCTGCCGGCGCCTCGCTTCTCGAATATTCCAATCTGTTTTTCGACGAAGGATAGGCTGCTCAAGACTGCGGCCTGCGCTGCGCGGAGGCGACCGCTGAGCCGGCAGGATGAGGGAGGTCGCGTAAGGGTGCGCGCGAACAGCCCGCACACGCCTTGACGCAACTCATCGCATAGCGAACTCTCGCCCATCCCCAGATTCCCGCCGCAGCTTGGGACGCGCCATGGGCTATGTCATCGACCCGCAAGCCGACCGCGTCTTTGTCGAGGAATTCCGTCGCCGTCCGATCGGCCGGCACAGTCCGGGGCTGCGGCGCGTTCTCAATACGCTGCGCTTCGACCCTTCCGGCAAACAGGTCGTTCTCCTCTGCAGGAAGCCGTTTGCCGAATGGGTGCTCGGCGAGATGCCGGCCAGCCGCGCCGAGCCGATGCGGATCGAGGACGGCCCGGTGTTCCACAGCCGCGAGGAAGCCGAATGGGAGGCCTTTTGCCGGCGCTGGCGCGCCCATACCGGGGAGGCGATCAACCAGCCCCTCGCGCTCGAGAAGGCCTGAACAATGCTCAAAATCCTCGGCTATCCCGACCGCTACAGCGCGGTGCCCAGCGAGACGATAAAATTCATGGTCTCGCTGGAGGGGGGTGACGAATTCGAGGCGCAGCTCGTTCGCGTCATTTGCGGCGATTGCAATCCGGACGGTCCCGGCCTCAAATTCCGGCCGATCGCCTGCGCCGGCAATGGTCGCCACAAGGCTCGCCGCCAGACGATCGACGCCGGCTCGTTCATGAGCGCGCCCGCCATGCCCGCTCTGTTGCCGGGTTCCTTCACGTTCTTCGCGACGATCTGGCCGACTTTGCCCGAGCGCGGCGAGCAGACCATCGCGGCGCAATGGGACGCCAAGACGGGGCAGGGCTTTCGCATCGGCCTGACCGAGGGCAAGCTGACGCTGACGATCGGAACGGAGCGCGGCGAGCCGCAGCGACATCGAGTCGCCGCGACGATGTTGACGCGGCAATGGTATGCGATCGGTTGCAGCGTCGATACGGCGAGCGGCGCCCTCACGCTGACGCAGCAGCCCTTGCGGCGCTACCCGTTCATCAGCGACGCCGGTTCGCTGAGCGCGACTCTGAAGGGCGAAGCGGCCGCTTCCCCGAGCGGCTTCCTGCTCGCGGGCTCGCCATCGATCGAGGGCGGCGTCGGGCTGCATTTCGACGGCAAGATCGACAGTCCCTGCCTATTGGCGGGCGCGCATGGGCTGGAGGCCTATGAGGCGCTGCGGGCAGGCTCGGACCCGATGCGGCGGGCGATGATCGCCCGTTGGGATTTCTCGCGCGGCATCGAGTCGACGCGCGCCGAGGACATCGGTCCCAACGCCTTGCCCGGCGAGCTTGCGAACCTGCCGACGCGCGGCATGAAGGGTTGGAACTGGACCGGCGAATGCCATGACTGGCGGCAAAGCCCCGAACATTACGGCGCCATCCATTTCCACCACGACGACCTCTATGACGCAGACTGGGAGCCGTCGGTCGCCTTTGCCATTCCAGACGATCTGCCGAGCGGCCCCTATGCGCTGCATATCCGCTCGGGACCCTCCGACGAATCGGCGACGCGCGAGGATTATCTCCCGTTCTTCGTGCGTCCGCCGCGCGATCCGGCTAAGCGGGGGACGCGCCCCAAAATCGCCTTCCTCGCGCCGACATGCGCCTATATGGCCTATGCCAATCACGCCGAGCACATCACGGCGCGCGAGGCCGAGCGCACAATCGGCCGGTTGCTGCAGTTCGGCCATGCCGACCTCTATATGTACGATCATCCGGAGCTCGGCGGCTCGCTTTACGACAGCCACGCCGACGGCTCGGGCGTGGCGATTTCGAGCCGGCTGCGGCCGGTGCTCAACTTCTCCTCGCGCTATCATTCCTGGCTCGGCGGTCACGGCTCGGCGCTTTGGCAATATAACGCCGACACGCATCTGTTCGACTGGCTCGATCATCAGGGCGTCGACTACGATGTCATCACCGACGAGGATCTGCACGCCGACGGCTATGATCTGATCCGGGATTACCAGGTCATCCTGACCGGCACGCATCCCGAATATCATTCGACGCCGATGTGGGACGCGATGAACGCCTGGCTCGGCAAGGGCGGCCGGCTCATGTATCTGGGCGCCAATGGCTGGTATTGGCGCGTCGCGTTCCACAAGGATCTGCCGGGCGTCATCGAGGTTAGGCGCGCCGAGGACGGCATCCGCACCTGGGCGGCCGAGCCTGGCGAATATTATCATGCGTTCACGGGCGAATTTGGCGGCCTGTGGCGGCGCATTGGGCGCCCGCCCAACCTCATCTGCGGCTTGGGCTTCATCGCGCAGGGGTTCGACGTCTCGAGCTATTATCGCCGCGCGCCCGGCGCCGACGATCCTCGCGCGGCTTTCATCTTCGAGGGCGTTCCCGACGAGATCATCGGCGATTTCGGACTCATCGGCGGCGGCGCCGCGGGCCTGGAACTCGACCGCATCACGACCGCTTTGGGATCGCCGCCCAATATGCTGCGGCTCGCCTCGTCGGAGAACCATTCGGCTTTGGTGATGCTCGTCAATGAAGAGTTCGGCGTCGTCCCGGCCAATATCGGCGGCGACCAGAACGACAAGGTGCGCGCCGATCTCGCGTTCGCCGAGACGCCCTCTGGCGGCGCTTTGTTTGCCGTCGGCTCGATCGCCTGGTGCGGCTCGCTGTCGCACAATTCTTACGACAATAACGTCTCGCGCATCACGGCCAACGTGCTGCGGCGTTTCCTGCGCGACGAGCCGTTCGCATCGCGCTAAGCGCGCGCCTACTTGCCCGAGCCCGCCGTCAGTCCCATCACGATATAGCGCTCGAGGAATATGCCGATCAGCACGAGGGGCGCGATCGCCGCGGTCGACAACGCGGCCATCGTCCACCAGTTGATGCCTTGCGATCCCGTTTGGCTCGCCACCATCACCGGCAGCGTCTGGGCGTCGAAGCCTGTCAATAGCGAAGCGAAGAAATATTCATTCCAGCACAAGACTATCGACAAGATAAAAGCGGCGACCATTCCGGGCAGCGCGATCGGCAGGACGATCCTGAAAAAGGCGCCCCAGATTGAGCAGCCGTCGACGAGCGCCGCCTGTTCGATCTCGTTCGGGATCGTGTCGAACTGATCGCGCATGACCCAGATCACGATCGGCAGCACCATCAGCGTATAGACGAGGATGAGGCCGATACGCGTGTCGAGCAGCGCTAATTGCTTATAGAGAACGAGAAAGGGCATCGCCAGCACCACCGGCGGCAGGATGAGTTGCGACAGGAAGAAGAACGAGATGTCTTTGTTGCGCCAGCGGCCGAACTTATAGTCGAACCGGCTGAGCCCGTAAGCGGCGAGCGAACCGATGACGACGGCGAAAGCCGAAGCGCCGATCGTCGAGATGACGCTGTTGAGAAACTTCTTCAGGAATTCCTCGCGAACGTTCGAGACGGCGAAGATCGTGTCGGGGGAAAGTCCGAGCGACTGCCATCCCTTCCAGCTGGGCGCAAAGTCCAACCAGGGCACGAGATGGCCCTGCGTCACGTCCTTGCCGAGCTTGAAAGAGGTCGACAAAGTCCAATAGAGCGGAAACAAGGCGATGAAAGTCCATAGCGCCAGGGCGGCGTAGATCAGTACGCGTTCGCCGATGCGAGCCGCCGCGCCCGCGGACTCGAGCGGCGCATCGCCCTGTGAAACGCCGGCGGAGATTTCAGCGCTCACGCCATCCCTCCCTATTCATGATTCCCCCACGAGGCTCTCTCCTCAAGTTCTTAGGTCATCTTTTGCATGAATCGCCCCACCGCTTTCAGCAGCAGCGTGACAAACACGATGATGATGATGAGATAGACTTCCGCGATCATCGTCGCGTAGCCGACATTGGAGCGGTCGCGGTATTCGCGGTAGATAAAGCTCGAAATAGTGTCCGTCGCGCCGCCTGGCCCGCCGGCAGTGACGTTGATGACGATGTCGGCGAGTTTCAATTCGAAAATGACGCGCAGCACGATCGCCGTCGCGCTGACCGGCAGCATGAGGGGGAAGGTGATCTCCCAGAACGACTGCCAGCGATTGGCCCCGTCGACCTTGGCCGCTTCCTTCACTTCGGTCGGCAGCGCCTGCAATCCGGCGAGCAGCAGGATCACGATGAAAGGAATCCAAACCCAGCTGTCCATGATCATGATGCTCGTTCGAGCGATCCAGGGCGAGGTGAAGAAAGCCGGATTTTCCCAGCCGATATATCTGGCGAAGGTCGCGGCGGGCCCGAAACGGTTCTCCATGAGCGACTTGCCGATCATCCAGCTCACCGCCACCGGGCTCAGCATGAAGGGCAGGAGAAACGACACACGGAAGAATTTTCGCGCCCTTATGTCGGCGTTGAGCAGCAAAGCGAGCCCGAAAGCGATCGCATATTGCGCCAGCACACTCAGCACGTAGAAGACCATATTGCTGAGCGCGTTCCAGAAATAGGAATCGCCCCAAAGGTCGCGCAGATTGTCAAAGCCGTTGAAGTGATGTCCCGACTCGGCGTTGAGGTTCCAGTCGGTGAAGGCGATGTAGAGCCCGAAGATGGTGGGAAAGATCACCATAGCGACGGTGAAGAGCAGCGCGGGCAGAACGAACGCCGTCTGCTGGCCGGCCTCGCCGCGCGTCAGAATCTGGCTGCCGCCGAGCGCCACGCCCCACAAGACATACATGTAGAGAAGCGGCCGCCAGTTCACAAAGCCGAGCGTCAGGACGCCCGCGGCGTCCAAAGTTTGCAGCGCCGCGACGGCGATGAGCAACAAGGTCGCGAGACGGAACAGCCAACGCCCCAGCCAAACGCGCCGCTCCGACACTTCCTCATGCGCCGCTTCGAACTTGCCTCCGGTCACGGACTCTTCCTATGCGGCCTGGCGACCCTGCGGTTCGCGGCTTTAGATCTTCGCCTTGAGACGCCTGCCTGCCGCGAACAGACGTCCGCTTAGTCCGAAAGCGGCCGAAATCTTTGCCGGCTTGTCGCCCGTCCGCGACGCTATGCACGCCGCGGGCGGGCTGTTTGGACAAGCGCATCGGTGGCCGGCCTTAGAGGCCCATCGCGATCCTATAGTATTTAACCTGGTTTTCCCGGCCCAACTTGTCGGTCAATTTTTCCCAAGCCGCCGCGATGTTGTCGGCGCCCTGCTGCGCGGTCTCCTTGCCGGCGAAGACCTTCGCCAGTTCGTCTTCCGCGATGCTGTAATATTGGAAGATGCCGGGAATGCGAGGTTCGATCGCCGAGTTCGGGTGGTTGTAGGACGTCGACTGCGAGTTCATGTAGGAGGTTATGTACTTGCGGTCGTAGCCGGCCAGCACCCACAGGTCGATGTTGGTGTGGGTCTTGCGGTAGGGCTGGAAGCCCGAGGGGTAAGCCGACGTCCACATCGACAGATCCTTGCCGCCGAGGTGCGCGGCGGCGCTCCATGCGGCCTTGTGGCGCTGGGTATCGGCGTCGACCGTCTTCATCACATAGATGCCCCACCCGAGATAGGCCATGTTGGGCGCCTGGTTTGGTCCGCTCGCGAGTTTCTCCCACTGACCTTTGCGGAAGTTGTAGACGTCGTCCGAGAAGGGCAGAATGTCGAAGTCGAGAACGTCGCCGATCGTCGCGGTGTCGCTCGTCTTGGCGACCGTGCCAATGTCGCCCCACCATTCCAACAACGAACCGGTGCCGGTCAGGAACTGCTGGAAGGCCGTCGTGCCGGGATCGGCGTTTAGCTGGTCGGCGGGCTCGTAGGGCAGCGCGTCGATCACGTCCTGGATGGCGCGAACGAAGGCGGGGTTGTTGACCTGCGGCTTCATGTTCTCGTCGAACAGCCAGTTCTTCTCGCCGGGATATTTGGCGTAAGCCGTCGCGCGGCTGCACAGGAAGTAGAAGCAGAACCCACCCCAGGGCTTGGGCTGGTCGAGAAAGCCGTAGACATCCTTGCCCTTGAACTTCTTGCCCTTGAGGAACTTGTTGACGATCTGCAACTGCTGCCAGGTTTTCGGAGGGCCCCAATCGCCTTTGCCACCCTCGGCCTTCCACGCCTTGGCGAGGTCGGGATCGGTGAAGACGTCGGTTCGGATGTTCATCGTGTGGCAATCGCTGTCGATACATGTGCGATGGATTTTGCCGTTCCAGGTGCCGACCGGCGGCTTCAAATAATTTACGTAGTCTTCGAAGTCGATCTGCTTCATCACCCAGTCGGGCATTGCCGACAGAAGGTCCTTGACCCCCATATCGCCTTCGAACGGCGCGCCCATTTCAATGATGTCGAAGTCGACGGTGCCGGTGGCGATCGATTGTTGCAGGCGTGAGTTATAGTCGGCCTGGGAAAGATCGATCCACTTGATCTTGGCGCCCGTATAGGCTTCCCAAGGCGTCAAGAAGCCGCGGAACAGGAAGTTATGCAGGTTCTGGTTGTTGAGCCCCATGAAGGAGAATTCGACGCCTTTGAACTCGCCGGGCTGCACATTGGCCTTGGTCGGGCCGAGGCAGAGTTCGCCGACTTTCTGCCAATCGGCGTCGGTCGGCGATCCATTGCCGGCCCCTGGAATTTTCATGATCTGGGCGACGACGCTATCCTCGGCATAAGCCGGCGTTGTCGAAAGAGCCAAAGGGCCGCCCGCGGCGATCGCCGCGACCGCGCCCGCGGCGCCCTTCATAACCTGGCGGCGACTGGACTGCATCGCCATCAACTGTTCGTAGATGCCTACTCTCACAGCGTATCCTCCCTGTTGTCTTCGTTCTTGTCGCAAGCGACGTTTTTCTCACGTCGATCGGCTCCTGGCGGGAGCCTGCGCAAACAGACCCCAGGGTTTTCCCCCAGCTCCTGTCTTTGCGGATGCCCAACCGGCGCATGTAATTAGGGAAACAGCGCCTGCATGCAAGTATGCAACTGGCGTAAGCGAAGTCAATCAACCTTGCTGCGGCGCGACTTGCGAGGAATGCTATATCGCCGGGATTCAAGCGCCCTCGCGCTCAGGCGCGCGCAAGCACCTTGCGAAGGCGGGCGAGGATGAGATCGCGGCCCCGGCCGCCGAGTTCGGCCGAGGATTGCGCTGCGCTGCGCGTATACCAGGTCTTGTCCGACAGACGCGCGAGATCGACGCCCTCCGGACATAGCGCCATCATCAGCGACGTCTCGCCCTCACCCGCATGATCGAAGGGATAGCCGGCCATCGCTTCGGGAGCCATTAGCGGGTGGGCCTTGATCCAATTGAAGGGATCGTCGCCTGTAGATTGCTGCGCGTAATAGTCGGCCATTTTGTCGCGGCCCCACCAGCCCTCGCCGCTCTCCTTTTCCAGGAACGCGAAGATCGCCTGGCGCGCGGCGAATTTGAAGGCGAGGTCGGTCGGCATACCGGCGGCGAAATTCTCCGTCTGATGGTGGACGATCACATGGATGTTGCGAAAGCCGATGCGCAGCAGCCCGCCAAACATCGCCTGCGCGAAGGGAAACAGCTTTTCCGCATCCACATGCAGCGAGCCGTTGCCATCGGGCGGCTCGACCGCGTAGCTCGCCGCGCCATAATAGAAAGGCGGCAGGATGACGAGGTTCATCTCGTCTTCGAGGATGTCGAGAATCTTCACCACCGCCAGCGTGTCCATGCCCACGGCCATATGCTCGCCGTGATATTCGAGCACGCCGAGCGGAAGGACGACCGGCCAGCATTGTTCGATCGCCGTCCGGATCTGGTGCGGCAGCATCAATTCGTAGCGCAAGCTTTGCTCCCACGCTCCAGGCGGATCGGGTCGCGGGCGTCGTCGATCGCTATTGCAGACGGATTCCCGTCGCCGAATCGAACAAATGCACCGCGTCGACATTCGGCGTCACCGGAATCATCTCGCCGGGCCTCGCCGACACCCGTTCGCGAAATACGCCGACGATTTTCTGGGTGCCGAGCCTGGCGAACACCTGCGTCTCAGAGCCGGTCGGCTCGGTCACCGACACCTCGGCCTTAGCGCCGTCCCCGCCCAAAGTCAGATGCTCGGGGCGGATGCCGTAGATGCAGGAGCGGCCATCGGCGCCGGCCGGCGCCGACACCAGCGGCAAGGTCACCCCGTCGTCGGTGACGAAGGACGGCTTGCCGTTGACCCGGATCTTGCCCTTCAGGAGATTCATGCCGGGCGAGCCGATGAAGCCGGCTACAAACAGATTGGCCGGCCGGTCGTAAAGCTCCAGCGGCAGGCCGGCCTGCTCGACGATGCCATCGCGCATCACGACGATGCGGTCGGCCATGGTCATCGCCTCGACCTGGTCGTGGGTCACGTAAATGGTCGTTGTTTTCAGCCGCTGATGCAGCTCCTTGATTTCGGCGCGCATCTGCACGCGCAATTTGGCGTCGAGGTTCGAGAGCGGCTCGTCGAACAGGAACACTTTGGGGTCGCGCACGATGGCCCGACCCATCGCCACGCGCTGGCGCTGGCCGCCCGAAAGCTGGCGCGGATAGCGCTGGAGATAGGGCACGACGTCGAGGATTTCGGCGGCGCGACGCACCCGCGCTTCGATCTCGGCCTTGGAGGCGTGCCGCAGCTTGAGAGCAAAGCCCATATTCTCGGCCACCGTCTTATGCGGATAGAGCGCATAGTTCTGGAACACCATCGCAATGTCGCGGTCTTTGGGCGCGAGATTGTTGACGATCCGCTCGCCGATCCGGATGGCGCCCGCCGTGATCGACTCGAGGCCCGCGATCATGCGCAATAGTGTCGACTTTCCGCAGCCGGACGGGCCAACGAGGATGACGAATTCTCCGTCAGCAATATTGACCGAAACCGTATGTATGACCTCCACGGCGCCGTAGGATTTACGCACGTTGACGACGTCCACCGAGGCCATGCCCTTGCTCCCCTTGCGGTTTTTTGTCGCCGCCTTCGCCAGTTTGGCCGCGAGCCTATTACATCGGCGCCGCCTCGTCGAGCCGATGGCGGCCGGTGGCATCCAGCCTCCCGACAAGGGCGCGAAGGCTCGCCTTCGTCGCCATGCCGCAAGGTAACCTCTTCGCCAAATGGCCTCCTTTGAGAGGTTGCAAAGGCGCCCCGAAACACGCAAAGAGTGGCGGCTCGGCGCAAGCGCAGGGTGGAGCGTTAATGTTGGGGCTCGGTCCACATTGCCAGAGGATGAAGGGCGGGGGCGCATCGCGGCATGCGCCTCGCGCCTTCCTTGGCGATTTCAATGTGTAGGTTCTGGAGGGTTCGTTGGCGGCGCAGGAAATTCTGGCATTCGCGTATATTCTCGTCGGACTGGTCCTGGCGTCCGCACCGGTCGTCTACGTCGTTTTGCGCCATGGCGCGGAAATTCGGGCTCTCCTCGGCTCCATCCCGCAGCCGGCGATCCTGACGGCGGCGTGTCTCGTCGTTGCGGCCGCGACAGACTTCGTTGAGGGCCCGGCCTTCCTGGTCGGAGGTCTTGTGCTCGGTGCCGCAATGGCCGCCTTCGCTCCTAAAGAAAGACTAGCGACGTTATTTCTTTGCCTTGCCGCCGTCGGCGCCTCCGGCACCTTGCTGTGGTGGAAATACGACGCCGACCAGGTCCTGACCATAGAATACAAATATTTGGCCTGTTTCTTCGCCGCGCTGCTGGTAATTTGCCTGCCGACGCTGGCGCGAAATATTCGCAATAGAAAAGTAGACTTATTTTTTATCGTCCTAATCGCAATATTTGTTCTGCAACACAGCACGAATGTGTCCATCCTCGCGGTCGACGACGTCTATTCGGCGGTGCGGCATCACTGGGGCGCTTATATCGGCCCCAGCGAGACGATGCTGGCGGGCGCGCGCGTGCTTTACGACATTCCCGCCCAATATGGACTTGGCCCCACGCTGCTGATCGCCGCCGCCTGCGGCAAGAACTGTTGGTATGGGATGTATTGGATCACGACGGCGGCGGGCGGCGTCTATGCCTTGCTGATCGTCGCCTCGGCGGGTTTGATCGCTCGCAAATCAGACAATAGCTGGAGCTACGGCCTCGTGCTGCTGGCGGCCGCCGCCGCCTGCATGATGTGGACCTCCTATCCGCCGAACCTGGCCGGTCCCTGGAGCTTTCCCTCGACCGGCGGACTGCGCTTCATCCCGCTATGCGCCCTGCTGCTGTTCATTCTTTGGCAGGAAACTCGCTCGGTCGAGGGCCAGCCGCCGCGCTTTTTCGGCCATGCGCTGTGGTGCCTGGGGGCCTTATGGTCTCCGGAATCGGCTTTCTATGTGAGCTTTGTCTGGTGGCCCTACCGGCTATGGAGCGCCGGCGGCGCAAGTGTCCAGCCGTTGCGGGCGGCCGCCTTCGCCGGACTTGAGCTGCTCGCCATAGCCCTGGCCTTGCTGCTCGCCTTTGTTGCCTTGTTTTATGCAATTTATGGCGTGATCCCGAGTCTCGATGTCTACATCGCCTATGTCGTCAATCCGATCGGACCGCAGGCGCCCAACCTGCTCGGCTCGATCTGGTTTTTCGTCTTCACCATGGTCGCAGGCATCGTTACGGCGGCGCTATTGGTTAGAAACAAGACCTCAAGCAACCAATTTGGCGTATTGTTCGTGTGCGTTCTCGCGTTGTTTGCCGTCTTTTCTTATTACATTGGGCGCAGTCACGATAACAACATCCTCAATCTTATGCCTTATCTAGTGTTGGTGCTTGCCGCCGTCCAGAGTTTTGCGCCCATTCCCGCCTTGTCCCGGGCCGTTCCCGTTGCGCTGGCTTCGTCCCTCGCCGCGGGTATGTTTTTTGGCTGGTCGGCCTGGCGCCAGACTTCCCTGTCCGATTACGCCAATACCGAACCGGCTGTTTCCATGTCCTATATCCGAGGCGCGAGCGCCGAACAGTCAGGCGCGGCGGCGCTGCCCTTGTCGGACTCCGAACCCGGCCATCCGCAAAGCGGCGCGCAAGACCCGGAAAAATCGAGGCTGGACGGCGGCAATCCCGCCGATGCGGCGCGGGCGGTTTTCTATGTTTCTTCGGTGCGGGGCGAGCCGCTGATCAAGGTCGACGACGGTCTCGATATCGCGCCAATCGGCCCCGGCGCCTGGGCCGCCATTCATGATCCAATTGACTTCTACTTCCTGCCGGACGCTTTAATCGCCAAACTGATCGATCGAACGATGCGAAGGATCAAGAGCCCGGGCTGGCTGGTCATCGCTAGGCATGTCGACGATGACCCGCAAACCCAGCGCTGGCAGCGCCTGCTCGCAGCTTCCTACGTGAAGACCGAGGAAAAGGACTTTGGCGCCTATCATGCGATCCGCTACGAGCCGAACCTGCGTTAAATCGCCGCTTGTTTGCGCGACGGGGAGCATGATAGCTGAATGGGCGGGGGTATATTCCAGTCTTGTCGAAAGGGCGGCTTTCGGACGCCCGACCGTCGAGACCCGAGCCGCGCAATCTCGTCGACTTGCGGCGCTCCCTTCGTTTTGTGCGTCTTTACTGCGTTTCGTCTTGGCCAAAGGCGAACAGATCGGTTCGATATGAGTTTTCGTGAAGTATCGCGCCGTCCGGAAATAAAGATCCTGTTCAGCGCCACCCTGTTGTTGATTGCGGGCCGCTTTCTCAACTGGCGCGATCTGGCTGACGCCGTGCTGCGCCTTGACGCCTGGCATTTGGGCGTCGCTTTGCTCGGCGCCTTTCTCGTTTTGCTTTTTTCGGCCGTGCGGTGGGGGTTGATGGCGCGCCAGCTCGATCCCGACGGGTTCGTCCGCCACGTCCGCAATTACCTCTTCGGCATATTCATAAGCATCCTCACGCCGGCCAATATCGGCGCCGATCTCTACCGTTTCGGATCGGTCCGAAAGCCCGGTAACGCATGGCCCGTCGTCAGCCTGCTGCTGCAGGAGAAGGTGTTTATTCTGTTGGGCTATCTCGTTGGCCTGATAATTGCGGTCCTGGCTATCGCGGCGACCGGTTTGGCGCTGACGCGAGATCAACAATTGGCATTGACGGCCATCGGCTTGTCGGCGGCGCTCGGGACCGCCCTCATCTTTGCGTTGCAGCCCCTCATCCGCGCGGCCGAGCGCAGGCGCCTGTTTTCCGGGCGGGCGGCGCGCCTGTTCGCTGGCTTGGCTGCGGTGGCCTCGCTCGGGTCCGCCAACCGGCGGCTGGCGCTGGTCGGCCTTAGCCTGCTCAGCGTATTGGCCTGGCTTTGCGCGGTGAGCGCGATCGCCGCGACGGTCGGCGAGACCCTGCCGTTTCTGCTGCTCGGACTGATCGCGATCCTGGCCGATGTGGTGCGTTGGATGCCGCTGAGCCTGCAGGGAATTGGCGTGCGCGAGGCGGCTTTTGCGACCCTATTCCTTTTTTTTGGGGCCAATCCAGCCCAGGGTTTCGTGATAGGCGCAACCGCTTACCTGCTTTTGACCGCCGCTATGGTCCTGGCCGGAGGCCTTGCGGTCGGGGTCGACCTCGTCGCCACATTGCGCGGTGCTTACCATCCCCAAGCGTCCGGAGAGCCATGAGCGATGGACCTGTCTATGAATGGCGCAGAGAGAAATGGTAGGAATGCTCCAATGTTGAACCGTTGGTCCGGCACGGAGCAACTGGAGCTCCTTGGTCAGAATGGCCTCGATCGCGCGCGACGGCGTTTGATCGAAATGCATTACCATGCGCGCGTCGGCCATCTCGGCGGCAACCTGTCCTGTATAGATGCGATGATGCTGGTCCATCACGAAACGATGCGGCCGGACGATCGATTTGTTCTTTCGAAGGGTCATTCCGCCGGGGCGCTATACGTTACCTTGTGGAGCCTTGGCCGCCTGTCGGACGAACAGCTCGCCACTTTCCATCGCGACGACACTTTGCTCGGCGGCCATCCGCCGCCGCGCGGCATTCCGGACATCCTATTCGGGACGGGCAGTCTCGGCCATGGCCTGTCGCTGGCGGCCGGGCTGGCTCTGGCGGCCAGATTGCAAAAATCCGATCGCCGGATTTTTTGCATGACTTCCGACGGCGAATGGCAGGAAGGCTCGACGCTGGAGGCGGCGATCTTCGCGGCCCACCATTGTCTCGACAATCTCGTCATCCTCGTCGACCACAACGGCCTGCAGGGCTTCGGATCGACTTCCGGCGTCGCCTCCATGTCCCCTTTGCAAGACCGTCTGTCGGGTCTCGATCTCGAGTTTCGCCTGTGCGACGGTCATGATCTCATCAGCATGCGCAGAGCTTTGGCGCCGTCGCGCGGCAAGCCGGTGATGGTGGTGCTCAACACCGTCAAGGGACACGGCGTTCCCGAGATCGAAGGCAAAATGGAAAGTCATTATCTTCCTCTGACCGCGGGGCAGTTCGCCAACGCCATGGCCTCGTTCGAGGCGCGCGTATGAGGAACGAATTGTGCCGCGAATTGGTCGCCCGCTCCAAAAAGCCCGACATGGTGTTCCTGACCGGGGATCTCGGCTTCATGGCGCTGGAGCCGTTGCAGGACGCGATGCAGTCGCGCTTCATCAATTGCGGCGTCGCCGAGCAGAATATGATCTCTGTGGCCGCCGCGCTGAGCTATGAGGGGCTGGAGGCCTGGACCTACACGATCGCGCCGTTTTGCTATGCGCGCGCCCTCGAACAGATCCGCAACGACATCTGCTTTCATGCGCTGCCGGTCAAAATGCTGGCCAATGGCGGGGGCTATGGCTATGGCGTGATGGGACCCACCCACCACGCCTTGGAAGATTACGGCGTCCTGCTGACGCTGCCTAATCTAAAAGTGTTCGCGCCGGCCTTCGCGGAAGACGTGGAGGCGAGCGTCAAGCGGGCGGGCGAGGCGAGCGAGGCCGTCTATCTTCGCCTCGGGCAAGGCGAATTGCCCAGGGGGCAGAAGGCCCCGACTTATGCGCCCTGGCGCCGGCTGCTGGACGGCGAGGCGGGCGTCATGGTCGTCGTTGGCCCTTTGGCGGGCTCGTCCTGGCAGGCGCTGCTGCCATTGGAGCCGGCCGCCCGGCCAGCCCTTTGGGTCGTCACCGAATTGCCGCTGGACGCCAACCCGCCCCCGCCCGAACTTCTCGAGGCGATCGCGCGAACCAAGCGCGTTGCCGTCGTGGAGGAACATGTCGCGCAGGGCGGCGTCGGCCAATCCTTCAGCAGCTTCCTCCTGGAGCGCGGCATCAAGGTGGATGTCTTTCGGCGCCTTTGCGCCAAGGGCTATCCGAGCGGCGCCTATGGGTCGCAAGCCTATCTGCGGCGGTGCAGCGGCCTGGGGCCGCAAAGCATCGCCGAGGCGGCTTCGGCGCTGGCGGCTGGTCTATGCTGAAAATCGGCGATTGGGTGAAGGCGCTGCGCGGGCCGATCCTCGTGCTGGGCGCGGGCGGCTTCGTCGGCGCCAATCTGCTGCGCAGGCTACTCGAATACCGCGACGATGTTTACGGCGCGGTCCGCGACTTGCCGGCCTGGCGGCTCGAGGGAATCGAAAGCCGGCATATCGTCGAAATCGATCTCACCGATCTCGCGGCGACGCGCGACAGGGTCGGCGCCTTGCGCCCGGCCACCCTGTTCGACTGCATCGCCTATGGCGCCTATTCCTTCGAGACCGACTATTCCCGCATCTACCGCACCAATTTTACGGCGCTGGTGCAACTCGTAGAACTCTTGGCGCAAACGCAATTCGCCGCGCTCGTCCATGCCGGCAGCTCATCCGAATATGGCCTGAAAAGCGCCGGTCCTTTGGAAGAGGAATCGCTGCAGCCGAACAGCCATTACGCCGTCTCCAAGGCGGCGGCCAGCGACTATATCGCGTTCGCGGGCAAGGTGCGGCGCCTGCCGGTCGTCAACCTGCGGCTTTATTCCGTTTATGGCCCTTACGAAGACGCCTCGCGTCTGGTGCCAAATCTCGTCGCCAAGGGAATGCAAGGCGAGTTCCCGCCCTTCGTGGACGGGTCGACATCGCGCGATTTCGTCTATGTCGACGACGTCTGCGCCGCCTTCATCATGGCGGCGGCCAAACTCACGCCCGACCTTTATGGCGAATCGTTCAACATCGGGACCGGGCGTAAAACGACGATCGCCGAATTGGCGCAAATTGCACGGCAGGTGTTCGCCATCGAGCGGGAGCCGGTCTTCGGCGCCATGGCCGGGCGCGCCTGGGACCTACCGCAATGGTATGCGGCGCCCGGCAAGGCCGAACGCCTGCTCGGCTGGCGCGCGACAACCGAGCTTGCCGCGGGGCTCGATCGGACGGCCGCGTGGCTCCGCTCGGTCGATAAAGCCGATTTCGCCGCCATGACCAAGCAAAACGTCAAGCCGAGGCGGCGCAGCCTGTCGGCGATCGTCGCCTGCTACATGGACGCGCAGGCGATTCCGATCATGTATCGCCGGCTCACCGACACGCTGCAAAAGCTCGACATCGACTATGAAATCATCTTCGTCAATGACGGCAGCCCGGACGATTGCGCGGAGCGCGTCCTCGAACTTTCCAGGACCGACAAGCGCGTGCTCGGCATCACCCATTCCAGGAATTTCGGATCGCAAATGGCCTTTCGCAGCGGCATGGAAATGTCGGTGATGCAGGGCTGCGTGCTGCTCGACGGAGACTTGCAGGACACACCCGAATTGATCGGGAGTTTTTACGAGAAATGGGTCGAGGGCTATGACGTCGTCTATGGGCGTCGCGTCGCGCGCGACATGCCGGCGGTCTGGGGGCTGTTGTATAAGGCGTTCTACCGGGTCTTCGCCAAATTCAGCTATGTGAAGATTCCCCATGACGCGGGGGATTTTTCGCTGATCGACCGGCGCGTGATGGGCTGGCTGCTACAATGCGGCGAGCGCGATCTGTTCCTGCGCGGTCTTCGCGCCTATGTCGGCTTCAAGCAGACCGGCGTCGACTATTTCCGCCCCAAGCGCATGTTCGGCGAAAGCACGAACAATTTGTTCAAGAATCTGGAATGGGCCAAGCGCGGCATTTTCTCGTTCAGCAATACGCCGCTGAAATTGCTGACGGCAGGCGGCATTCTATTGCTGGCCCTGTCGCTTGTCCTGGGAATTGCCCTGGCGGTCTTGCGCTTGTGGATTCCCGGCATCGCGCCGCGCGGCGCCACGACCTTGCTTCTGTTCCTGTTGTTTTTCGGAGCGATCAACTTGTTCGCCGTAGGCCTTGTCGGCGAATATGTCGCCAAGATCATGGAAGAAGTTAAGGGGCGGCCGCGATTGATCCGCGCCGGCCTCATCCGCGACGGCGAGGTGAGCGAATTGATGCCCGACGGCTCGGTGCGGCCATGACGCCTCTCGATAGCCTGGAGGCGCGATCCTGCCCGGTTTGCGGATCGCCGGCCGAAAAGTCGCGCCTCTTTCTCGATCGCTCCATCGATGTCGCGCGCCTGACCCAGGCGAGTTTCGCCTCGCGCAAACTGCCCGAATATATGTCGCACCGGCTAGTGCGATGCGCCGATTGCACGACCGTCTATGCGGTCGAGGGGCCCAATCCCGATGTGCTTGCGGCCGTCTACCGCGACGCCTCCTACGATTCGGCGCTCGAGGCCGAAATGGCCGCCACGACCTATGCCAATATCCTCGCCCCGCATGTCGCTCGATTGCCCCGGCGCGGCGCCTTGCTGGAGATCGGCACCGGCACGGGCGTCTTCCTCGCGCGCATGGAAAATGCCGATTTTGCGCAGCGGATCGGCGTCGAACCGTCGCTGGCCGCCATCGAGGCGGCCGATCCCGCGGTGAAGCCTTTCATCCGCGAGGGGATTTTCGACGCGGCCGATTTCGCCCCCGCTTCGGTCTCGATGATCTGCTGCTTTCAAACGCTCGAACACGTGCCCGATCCGCGCAAGCTCGTCGAGGACGCTTTTGAGCTGCTGGAGCCGGGCGGCCTGCTCGCGCTCATCACCCATAACGCCAATGGAGCGCTCAATCGCCTGCTCGGCCGGCGATCGCCGATCATCGATATCGAGCATCTCCAGCTTTTTTCTCCCGACAATCTTCCTGTCCTGCTGGATCGGGCCGGGTTCAGGGACACGAAAATCGAATCGTTCAAGAACACCTATCCGCTGCGATATTGGCTGCGGCTCGCCCCCTTGCCGATGAAGCAGAAGATTCTGGCGATGGCCGACGCGATAGGTCTGGGTCCGCTCTCCATTCCCGCCAATGTCGGCAATATCCTGACGACCGCCTGGAAGGCCGCGACATGACCGCCTCCGAGCGCGTCGAAGCGCGCCGCCCGCCGCGCAACAGTCTGGCCATGAAGGGCGGGCTGCGCGCAAAGCTCATCCAATCCCTGCAATTGTTCGCCGACCTGCAAGTCTGCACCGTTCGGCGCGACGTCGCCGCCTGGCTCGCGCAAAGGCAGGGCATTCTCCTGGAGGTCGGCTGCGGCGACCAGCCCTATCGCTCCCTCGTGCCCGCGCAATGCCGCTATGTCGGAATCGACCAGAGCGCGGCCAAGGATAATTTCGAAATGAGCGCCAACGAGGAGATCCTCTTCTATTCCGGCGAGACTTTCCCTTGCGCCGACGCGACATTCGACGCGCTGTTGCACACGGAAGTGTTGGAGCACGTGCTCCGTTACCCGGCGTTCCTGTTGGAATGCCGGCGCGTGTTGAAAACCGGCGGCCAGATGATGTTCACCGTGCCTTTTCAGGCGCGTTTTCATTTCGCGCCGCATGATTATTTCCGCTACACGCCCTCGGCGCTGGAGGCCATCCTCAAAGACGCCGGCTTTGCCGAGGTCGAGATCGCGCCCCGCGGAACGGATGTGACGGTCGCCGCCTACAAAAGCGTCGCGGTGTTTTTCCGATGGGCCTATGGCGGCCTGGGCTCCAAACTGCTGTTCGTCCTGACCTCGCCGCTGACGGTGCTGCTGCTGGCGCTTGCGCATCTGACGATCCTGGCGCGGCTCGGTTCGCCCGACGATTGTCTGGGCTATTCGGTCAAAGCGCGAGCGTCCTTGCCGCCCGCCTAGCTCTCCAGGCAAAACGATCGGGCGATCGCCGACGCCGCTCCATTTGCGGTTTGCCGTTGGATTGACTAAAACAAACAAGCACTTCCCCTTGATCCGATCCAACGCGACGGGACGACCCATGGCCGAGTCGAAGCGCATCCTTGTGACCGGCGGCGCCGGTTTCATCGGATCCGCGCTCGTGCGCCGACTGATCCGCCAGTCGCCGCACCAGGTTTGCGTCTTCGACAAGCTCACCTATGCCGGCAATCTCGCCTCGCTCGCCGGCATCGCGCAGGATTCGCGTTTCGAATTCGTGCGCGCCGATATTTGCGACGCCAAGGCGGTGCGCGCGACGCTGCATAGGTTTCGTCCTGATGTCGTCATGCATCTGGCCGCCGAGAGCCATGTCGACCGCTCGATCGACGGGCCCGCCCAGTTCATTCAGACCAATGTCGTGGGCACTTACGTGCTGCTGCACGCCGCGCAGGACTATCGGTGGGGATTGAGCGGAACGGCCCGCGACGATTTCCGCTTCCTGCATATTTCGACCGACGAAGTGTTCGGCTCGCTCGGCGCGGAAGGTCAGTTCTGCGAGGACAGCGCCTATGCGCCCAACTCGCCTTATTCCGCCTCGAAGGCCGGGTCGGATCACCTGGTGCGCGCCTGGCGCCACACTTATGGATTGCCGACGGTGGCGACCAATTGCTCCAACAATTACGGGCCGTATCATTTTCCGGAAAAATTGATCCCGCTGATGATCTTGAACGCGCTGGAGCGCAGGCCGCTGCCAGTTTACGGACGGGGCGAGAACGTGCGCGACTGGCTGTTCGTCGACGACCATGTCGAGGCGCTGCTCAGCGTGGTCGAAAAGGGCCGCGTCGGCGAGACCTACAATATCGGCGGCGTCAACGAGCAGCGAAATATCGATGTGGTCCATATGATTTGCGATCTGGTCGATGAAATGCGCCCCGATGGCGGCGGCGATCCGCGACGTCAACTCGTTACTTATGTCGAGGATCGCCCCGGCCATGATTTTCGCTATGCGATCGACTGTTCGAAGATCCAACGCGAACTCGGCTGGCGCCCGCGCGAGACTTTTGAGTCCGGCCTGCGCAAGACCGTCCGCTGGTATCTCGACAATAGCGATTGGTGGGAGGCGATCCGGTCGGGCGCCTATCAGGGGCAGAGGCTGGGCGTTGCCGTATAGACAAGCCGCCAAGCCGATGGACGCGCGTGAAAATTCGGGGATCGACGCCGCTCGACTTCGCCCGGCCGCTATGATCGAATTCGCGGCTTGGCGTCTGGCGGTCGGATTCTGCGCCGCGCGCTTGCCCGTAAGCCAAACAAACTGAGGGCGACATGCGGGGCATTATTCTGGCCGGCGGCAGCGGCACGCGGCTCCATCCGATGACTCAGGTTGTGTCCAAGCAGCTTCTGCCGATTTACGACAAACCGATGATCTACTACCCCCTCACCACCCTGATGCTGGCCGGCATCCGGGAGATCCTCCTCATCTCGACGCCGTTGGACTTGCCGCTGTTTCGCCGTCTGCTGGGCGACGGCTCGCAATGGGGGCTCGAACTCCGTTACGCCGAACAGCAAAAGCCGGACGGGCTTGCGCAGGCCTATATAATCGGCGCCGATTTCGTTGCGGGCCGGCGCTCCGCGCTCGTGCTTGGCGACAATCTCTTTTACGGCCACGGCCTGTCGGAGCTGCTGGGTCATGCGACCAGCCGCACCACGCCGGGCGCCAGCGTGTTCGCCTATCATGTGCAGGATCCCGGGCGGTACGGCGTCGTCGAATTCGGTCCGGACGGCAAGGCGATGTCGATCGAGGAAAAGCCGCAACGTCCAAAATCCTCCTGGGCGGTGACCGGGCTTTATTTTTACGACGAGCGCGCGGCCGAGTTCGCCGCGACCCTCAAGCCTTCGGCGCGAGGCGAACTCGAGATTACCGATCTCAACCAGGTCTATCTCGAACGAGGCGAGCTGCTTGTCGAGAAGATGGGCCGCGGCTTTGCCTGGCTCGACACCGGCACGCCGGACGCGCTGCTGGAAGCGGCCGAGTTCATTCGCGCGCTTGAGAAAAGGCAGCGGTTCAAGGTCGCCTGCCCCGAAGAGATCGCGTTCCTGCAGGGGTGGATTACGATCGACGAATTGCTGAAATGCGCCGCCGATCTCTCCACTAGCGCCTATGGCGCCTATCTGCGCCTCGTCGCGCAGAGGATGTGAGTTGGCCGTCCCGTAAAGAACGCTGCGATTCCTCGGCGTCCAACGGACTTTGGTCTGAAACTTGCTACGTCGGCGCGCTCTATGCGCGATGGCGCGGGCCGACGGCGGCCTCCCGCGCTTTAGCGTTGCGCGTGACCCACGCCGATGAGTAACGCGAATATTGAGCAAGTCGAAGGCCTAGGAAAATCCCGGCCGCAAGAAATTGTCGCGGCTGGCTGCCCCACGCCAGCGCGCGAGACTGGTCCTATTCTTGCCCCATTTGAGAATGTTCTCGCGCTCACGAATAGTTCATCAAAAATCATGGATCACATCCCGTTGATCGGCGTTTTTTTCATACGATCGCTGCTATTGCCATGGCAGAATGCGCTCGAATGGAACGCTGCGAGGACTCATGAAGGCGCGCCTCGCGCGTCGTTCGGCAACCTCCGCGCGGCGGCGGCGAGGCGTCTGCGCGCCAAATGTGCAAAAGAGGTCGAAGAATGAGCGTTCGCGGATTTGTTTGGACGGCGGCGCTGATTGTCGCCGCCGCGGCCATTTACAGCGTTTACGCGCCGGAGGCGTCCGAGAAATGGGCGCCGGCCGCCGGCGTTTATGCGCGCCGCTTGCATGATCTTCTGCCGAGCGCGCTGAAGGAGCCTCCCGCCGCTCCCGCGCAAGCCGAGGTGAACGGTCCGCCGCCAACCCTGGTGTCGATCGCGCAAGCCAAGCGCGCCGATTATCCGCTTTATCTGGAGGGACTCGGCCAGGTGCAGGCTTTCAATACAGTCACGGTGCGCACGCGCGTCGACGGCCAGGTGGTCAAGATCGGCTTTACCGAAGGTCAGATGGTCAAGGCGGGCGATCTGATCGCCCAGATCGATCCGCGCCCCTATCAGGCCGCGCTCGATCAATCGAAAGCCAAGAAGACCCAGGACGAAGCCAATCTGGCCAACGCCAGGCTCGATCTTCAGCGCGACCTCACGCTCGCCAAGCAGAGCTTCGCCACCCAGCAGCAGCTGGATACGCAGAGCGCGCTCGTCTCGCAATTGATCGCGCAGATCGCCGCTGACGCCGCCTCCATCGACGCGACCGCCGTGCAACTCGATTATACCACCATCCGCGCGCCGATCTCCGGGCGCACCGGCTTCCGCCTCGTCGACGAAGGCAATATTGTCGCGGCGGCCCAACAGACCGGCATCGTCACGATCGCGCAATTGCAGCCGATCAGCGTCGTCTTCAGCGCGCCCGAGAATGAGGTGACGCCCATCAATGCCGCGCTCGCCGCGGGAACGCCCGAGGTCCAGGTCAAGAACTCCGACGATTCCAAGATTCTGGCGAGCGGCCATCTGACGCTGACCGACAATCAGGTCGACGCGAACGCCGGCTCGATCCGCCTGAAGGCCGAGTTCGAAAACAAGGACAATGCGCTTTGGCCGGGCCTTGCCGTGTCGACGCGTCTGACGATCGGCGTGTTGAAAAACGCGCTGGTGGTGCCGGAGACGGCGGTCCAGCGCAGCACGAACGGACTGTTCGTCTTCGTCGTCGACGATCAGAACCGCGCCGCGATGCGGCCGATTGTCGTCTCGCATGAAGACGAGGATGAGGCGGTCATCGACAAGGGGTTGAACGAAGGCGACCGCGTGGTGACGGTCGGACAATATGTGCTGCAGCCTGGCTCGCCGGTTGCGATCGACACCGCCGCCAATTCGGGGAGCGGAGGTTCATGAGCGGAGGCATTTCCGGCCCCTTCATCCGCCATCCCGTCGCCACGACGCTGCTGATGGCCGCGATCCTGCTCGGCGGCATCGCCGCCTATCCCCTGCTGGGCGTCGCCCCGCTGCCGCAGATCGACTTCCCAACGATCCAGATCAGCGCAGCTTTACCGGGCGCTTCGCCCGAAACGATGGCCTCGTCGGTCGCCCAGCCGATCGAGCGGCAGGTCGCCCAGATTCCAGGCGTCACCCAGATGACCTCGACGAGCTCGCTTGGCGCGACCTCGATCAGCGTTCAATTCGATCTTGACCGCAATATCGATGCGGCCGCCAACGACATTCTGGGCGCGCTCAACTCGGCGGCCGGCCAATTGCCCAAGAACCTGCCGAGTCCGCCGACCTACCGGAAGACCAATCCCGCCGATACGCCCATCCTCATCCTGTCGGTGGCGTCCGATGTCGCGCCGATCACTGAAGTCGACGACGACGCCGAAAACATCCTCGCCCAGCAGATCAGCCAGCTCGCCGGCGTCTCGCTGGTCGGAATCGGCGGACAGCAGAAGCCGGCGATCCGCATCCAGATCGACCCGGCCAAACTGGTCGAAAAAAACCTGCAACTGGAGGACGTGCGCGCGCAAATCGCGCTCGCCACCGTCGATGGCCCCAAGGGCACCATCGACGGCGTCAAGCAGGCCTTCACGATTTTCGACAATGATCAGATGATCGATCCCAAACAATGGGACAATTTCATCGTCGCCTATCGCAACGGCGCGCCGCTGCGGGTGCGCGACATCGGCAAGGCGGTCGTCGGGCCGGAGGACGCCAAGCAGGCCGCCTGGGGCAATGGCAAACGCGACGTGTTCCTGGTCATTTTCAAATTGCCCGGCGCCAATGTCGTCACGACGGTCGACAAGATCAAGCAGACGATCTCCCATCTCGAGGCGGCGATCCCGCCGACCATTCATGTGACAGTGCTGTCGGACCGCACGACGACGATCCGCGCCTCGCTGCACGACGTGCAGTTCACGCTGGCCCTCACCATCGCGCTGGTGGTGATGGTGATCTTTATTTTTCTGCGCAGCATCCGCGCGACCATCATTCCCAGCATCACGGTGCCGCTCGCTTTGCTCGGCGCGTGCGGCCTGATGTGGATGGCGCGCTATACGCTCGACAATCTGTCGCTGATGGCGCTCACCATCGCGGTCGGTTTCGTCGTCGACGACGCGATCGTCATGCTCGAGAATATCACCCGTTATATCGAGCAGGGCGAAAAGCCGCTTGCCGCCGCGCTCAAGGGCGCGGGCGAAATCGGCTTCACCATTCTGTCGATCTCGCTGTCGCTGGTCGCGGTGCTGATCCCGCTGCTGCTGATGAGCGGCATTATCGGGCGCCTGTTCCGCGAATTCGCCGTCACCTTGGCGATGACCATCGGCGTCTCGGCCTTCGTGTCCCTGACCCTGACGCCGATGATGGCCTCGCGCTTCCTCAAGGCCCATGCGGACGAGCGGCACGGACGGCTCTATGCGCTGAGCGAGCGCGGCTTCGAGGCGATGGCGAAGGGCTACGAGCGCGGACTCGATCTGGTGCTGCGCTACCAATTCGCCACGCTCTGCGTCTTTCTGGCGACGCTCGTTGCGACCGGCTATCTGTTCGTCGTCATCCCCAAAGGCTTTTTCCCGCAGCAGGACACCGGCATTCTGTTCGGCACTTCGGACGGGCCGCAGGACGTTTCCTTTGCCGAGATGAAGCGAAAACAGGAGCAGCTCGGCGCTATCGTGCAAGCCGATCCCGATGTCGACACCGTCGCGATGGCGCTAGGCGCTGGCGTCGGCAATGGCGCGCAGAACAACGGGCGCATGTTCATCACGCTGAAGCCGCGCGACGAGCGCACGGCGAGCGCCTTCCAGATCATCGCGCGGCTGCGCCCCAAACTCGCCAAGGTGGAAGGCGCGCGGCTGTTCCTGCAGGCGGCGCAGGACGTCAATGTCGGCGCCAGGGCCGCGCGCACGCAGTTTCAATATACGGTCCAGGACGCCAATCTCGATGAATTGAACTCCTGGTCGCCGAAGATCCTCGACAAACTGAAGACGCTGCCCGAATTGCGCGATGTGGCGACCGACCAGCAGACCGCCGGCACGACGATGACCATTGTGATCGACCGCGATACGGCGTCGCGTTTTGGCATCGAGCCGCAGCTGATCGACGACACGCTGTATGACGCGTTCGGGCAGCGGCAGGTGACGCAATATTTCACCCAGCTCAACACTTATCACGTGATCGAGGAAATCCTGCCGCAGATGCAGGGCGATCCGGCGACGTTGGACAAGCTCTACATGCGTTCGCCCACGACCGGGCAAATGGTGCCGATGAGCGCTTTCGCCAAATGGACGACGGCGAAAGTCGCGCCGCTCTCGATCAGCCATCAGGCGCAATTTCCCGCGGTCACCATCAGCTTCAATCTCGCGCAAGGCGTGGCGCTCGGCCAGGCGACGGCGGCGATCGAAAACGCGCAGGCGCAGATGAAACTGCCGCCGGCGATCACCACGACCTTCCAGGGCAATGCGCAGGCGTTCCAGGATTCGCTGTCGACGGTGCCAATGCTGATCCTGGCGGCGCTGGTCGTCGTCTATCTGATCCTCGGCGTGCTCTATGAAAGCTTCATCCACCCGCTGACGATCCTTTCGACCCTGCCATCGGCGGGCTTTGGCGCGCTTGCGACGCTGATGCTGTTCGGCTTCGAGTTCAGCCTGATCGGACTTATCGGCCTCATTCTGCTGATCGGCATCGTCAAGAAGAACGGCATCATGATGGTCGATTTCGCCATAGCGGCCGAGCGGGACGAGCATTTGTCGACCGAACAATCGATCCGCAAGGCGGCGCTGCTACGCTTCCGCCCGATCATGATGACGACGATGGCGGCGATGCTGGGCGGCGTGCCGCTGATGCTGGGGACGGGCACGGGCTCGGAACTGCGCCAGCCGCTCGGCTATGCGATGGTCGGCGGGCTGCTTGTCAGCCAGGCGCTGACGCTGTTCACGACGCCGGTCATTTACATCTATCTCGACCGCCTCTCCAATTGGCTGTCGCGCCGAAGCCCGCGTCGCGCAGACTCGGAGGCGCAGGGCGAACATGAGGCGCGGGACTGGAGCGAAGAACGCCCGCAGGCCGCCGAATAGCGCCGTTCGCGCGGCGTCCTATGCAATCTCGGGACGGCGCGATCAGTTGCGGCGCGCATCAGCGCGGCGCGGCGCGATGAAGGGCGGATAGTTTCGCGGCGCGGGCGTCTTGGCGACGGGTGCGGGTTCTTTCGCGGATTCTTCGAGGACGCGATCGAAAGCGTCCGGAGCGTTGATGGGTTCGTCGGCGCCGGGCGCCGGCTCGGCGGGGGCAAAGGCGAGGCGATCTTCGGGATGGGCCGCGTCAAGCGCATCGCCCGTCGATTCGTATAGGGCGGCCGCGAGCCCGGCGGCGACCGGCGCCGGCGCTTCGACCGCGCGATTTCCAGGGTGGACAGAGTTCGGCGCGGCTTCCCTCGTCCCGCCGGCGACGGCGGCCGCCGCATTCGGCGCTTCTGCGACGCGCTCTTCGAGCGCGGTAATTCCAGAGGCGTCGCGCGCCCAATCATACAGCGCGGCCATACCGGAAATGTCGGCGAGGGACGCCGACGCCGTCGGCCCGCTTGCCTCGTCAGCCATCACGGCGATCGGCAGCGCCATATCGGCGAGGCGATCCTCGCGCGGCGCGTCGTCCGGCGCGGGATGGGAGGGCTCAAGGAAGGGCGCGGCGACCCGAAGCGTGGCCGCTCGCGGCAGCCGCGCGATCGCTACGGCGGCAAAACCGTTGAGCGCGCCCTCGGCGGGTCGATCCTCGCGAGGCTCGATATCGGGAGGGCCATTCGGGGGCTCATAGGCGGGCGCGACGAAGCTGAAGGGGGCGATTGCCGAAAGCGGCCCATCCACGACGCTCGAAATCTCGTTCAGCGCGTCGGCGATGGCGAGCGTGCTATCGGTCAGGCGATCCCCGGCCTGCGCGCCATTGGGCGCCGGCCCCGCCGTCTCGACAAAGGCGGGCGCCGCGACCGGCCCATCCGCCCCTCGATCTTCGACAGGTTCATGAACGAAAAGCTCGTCGCGGGGCGCGAGAATATCGGCAAGCTGCGATATGGTTCGCTCGAGAATCTGCAGCGCCCGGTATTCGGCTTGTTGCGACAGGCGCGATTGCAGCCGCGTCTTGACCTCAATGAGCGAAGTCAGGGCTTCCGAAAGCATGTCGTCTGCCGGCGCGGGCATACGCTCGTACTAAGCACGCGGGGCTAGCGCGGAACTGGAGCGTTTTTCTTCGCCCGGCCGGGGCGCCCTCGCGCCGCGGTCCCTGAGGCGCCCGTCAGACCGCTGCCAGAATGCGCGCCTGGAGGGCGGCCAGTTCCGCCTCGCTCGCCGCGCGCCGCTGCTTGTTATGGGGGATCAGCAGATCGAGCGCGAGGCTTCCCTCGCGCAACACCAGCACCCTTTCCGCCAGCGCTGCCGCTTCGGCGACATCGTGGGTGATGAGGATCGAGGTAAAGCGATGTTCGCGCCACAAGCCTGTCAGCTGCTGGTGCATTTCGACCCGGGTCAGAGCGTCGAGCGCGCCGAACGGCTCGTCGAGCAGCAGCACTTTGGGTCGGCCGACCAGCGCGCGGGCGAGCGCGACGCGCTGGCGCTGGCCGCCCGACAGGAGGCGCGGCCAATCCTCGGCGCGATCGGCGAGTCCGACCGCTGTCAGCGCTTCGAGCGCCTTGGCGCGCCATTGCGGCCCGCGCGCGATGCCGACATTGCCGATGACCGTTTGCCAGGGCAACAGCCGCGCGTCCTGGAACATCATGCGCGCGGCACGCTGCGGCCCTGCGACGGCCTGAGTGTCGATGGCGACGCGGCCCGCGCTCGGCCGCTCCAGTCCCGCGACAAGCCGCAGCAAAGTCGATTTGCCGCCGCCCGAGCGTCCGACCACGACGACGAACTCGCCGGCCTCGACGGTAAGATCCAGGCCCTTCAGCACCTCGCGCTGGCCAAACGCTTTGAAAACGCCGCTGAGTTCGATCGGCAGGCCGCCGTCGCCGGGCGACGAAGTCCGCGCCTGCGCCGCCGCATTGACGCGCCGCCGATGCGAGGGCTCGAAGGGCGAGGCGTCGAGAAGCTGGACTTGCGAACTCATGGCCGCTCCGCAACTGTCTTGGCATAACTCGGGTGCCATGAAAGGACCGACCTTTCGCAGAGTTTGGTGATCGTATCCGAGAATTTTCCCAGCAGCGCATAGATGACAATGCCGAGCAGCACGACGTCGGTCTGCAGGAATTCGCGAGCGTTCATCGTCATATAGCCGATCCCCGAGGAGGCCGAGATCGTTTCGGCGACCATGAGGGTGAGCCACATGATGCCCAAGCCATAACGCAATCCGACGAACACCGAGGGCAGGGCGCCCGGCAGGATGACGCGCCAGAACAGCGCGAAGGGGCCAAGGCCATAGACGCGCGCCATTTCGACAAAGGCCGGATCGATGGTGCGCATGCCGTGATGGGTGTTGACGTAGACGGGAAACAGCACGCCGATCGACACGAGGAAAATCTTGGCTTCCTCGCCGATGCCAAACCACAGGATGACGAGCGGGATGATCGCCAGGTGCGGGATGTTGCGCAGCATCTGCAGCGAGGAATCGAGCGCCGTTTCGGCCGGCCGCCACAGGCCGTTGACGATGCCGAGCGCAAAGCCCAGGAGGCCGCCGATCAGCAGGCCCTGCAAGGCGCGGCCCGCGCTGACCGCGACATTCTGCGCCAGCGTGCCGTCCCGCCATGTCGCCCAGAAGGCGCGCATCACGGCGCTCGGCGCCGGCAATACGCGCGCGGCGATGAGGCCGGCATCGGCGGCGATTTCCCAGCCGACAATCAGCGCGAGGGGAAGAATCCACGCGGCCGCGCCGTCAGGCAGGCGGAAGGACAGCGCGCGCTTCTTTGCCATCGCCATCGCTCGCGCTCCGCGTCAGCTGCCGCCGCCGCGCACGACCTCGCCGATCTTGATCGGCTTGGGGATGAGCCCGAGGCCGTAGAACGCGTCGGCGATCTTCTGCTGGTCGCTGGCGACTTCCGACGTGATTGCCTGCGCGCCCCAGGACTGGCGGCTCAGCGCCAGTTTAAGGATCGGCGCGGGAATGCCGACGGCCGGGCTCAGTTCGTTGGCGGCCTGATCGACATTGTCCTTGGCCCAGGCGTCGATCTCCTTGATCGAGGCGAGCAGCGCCTCGACGACGGCCGGATTGGCGGCCACGAATTTCTGCTCGCCAAGATAAAACTGGCGATTTGAGGCAATTCCGCCCTCGCCATTGGCCAGCGTTCGCGCTTCGAGCGTGATCTCCGCGACGGCCTGGAACGGGTCCCAGATCGCCCAGGCGTCGACCGAGCCATGTTCGAAAGCGGCGCGCGCATCGGCCGGCGCCAGGAAGACCGTTTTGATGTCGGAATATTGGAGGCCGGCCTTTTCGAGCGCGCGGACCAGGAGATAATGGACGTTGGAGCCCTTGTTGTGCGCGACGCTTTTGCCTTTGAGCTCCGCGACGCTGTGAATCGGGCTGTCCTTGGGCACGAGAATGGCCTCGCTGCGCGGGGCGGGGGGGTCATTGCCGACATAGACGAGCGGCGCTCCGGCCGCCTGCGCGAAGATCGGCGGCGCCTCGCCGGTAATGCCGAAATCGAGCGCGCCGACATTGAGCGCCTCGAGCAATTGCGGGCCGCCGGGAAATTCCGTCCAGACGACGGAAAAGCCGAGCGGCTGCAGTTTCTTCTCGAGCAGCCCGCGCGCCTTGAGCAGCAGGAACGTGCCGTATTTCTGATAGCCGACTCGCAAAGTCTTGTCGGCGGCTTCCGCGCCGCCAACCGCGAAGGCGGCGAGGATCGTTGCGGCGGCGAGGGCGCGCATGATTTTTCCCAACAATCTTTTCATTGCCAATCCTTCGGTCTTTGGGGCGTCGAATTCATCGCCGCGCCAGCGGGCGGCAAACCATATCTCGATCCGCGCCATATAACAATATAATTTCTATAGACAAAGAATAGGGTATTGAACAAGATGACGCCAATCGACCCATTGTCCGCGAAGGAACCGCCATGCCCAATGCCAATGACCTGCCGCCCGCCGCCAGCCAGACGGACGTGCTGTGGTTCCTGCCGACCCATGGCGAAGGCCGCTATCTCGGCAGCGACGTCAACGCGCGCCATATCACGCTGAATTATCTCGGCCAGATCGCGCGCGCAGCCGACGAACTCGGCTATTTCGGGGTGCTGCTGCCGACCGGAAAATCCTGCGAGGATTCCTGGGTCGTCGCCTCGGCGATGGTGCCGCTGACCCAGCGCTTGCGCTTTCTCGTCGCCGTGCGGCCCGGCCTGCAGACGCCGACGGTGGCCGCGCGCATGACCGCGACGCTGGACCGGCTTTCGGAAGGGCGCCTGCTGATTAATGTCGTCACCGGCGGCGATCCCGTCGAGCTCAAGGGCGACGGCATTTTCTATGACCATGCCGAGCGTTACGCGGTGACCGACGAATTTCTCACCGTCTATCGCAAACTGCTGGCCGGCGAAAAAGTGTCCTTCAAGGGCCAGCATATCGAGGTCGAAGGCGGCAAGCTGATCTACCCGCCGGCGCAACAGCCGCATCCCCCGCTCTATTTCGGCGGCTCGTCGGACGCCGGCAATCGCGTCGCCGCCGACCATGTCGACGTCTATCTGACCTGGGGCGAACCGCCCAATGACGTCGCTCAGAAAATCGCCAAGGCGCGCGCTCTGGCGGCCGAGCGGGGTAGAATCCTGTCGTTCGGCATCCGCCTGCATGTGATTGTGCGCGAAACCTCGGCCGAAGCCTGGCGCGCCGCCGATAGTCTTATCTCCAAGCTCGACGACAAGGCGATCGCGACCGCGCAAGAATCCTTCGCCAATTTCGATTCCGTTGGCCAGCGGCGCATGGCGGCGCTGCATGGCGGGCGTCGCGAAAAGTTGGAAGTGAGCCCCAATCTATGGGCCGGCGTCGGCCTCGTGCGCGGCGGCGCCGGCACGGCGCTGGTCGGCAATCCCGACGAAGTGGCCGAACGGATGAAGGAATATATGAAGCTCGGCATCGATCGCTTCATCCTCTCGGGCTATCCTCACCTGGAGGAATGCTATCGCTTCGCCGAACTGGTGTTCCCCAGGCTGCCACTGAAAGCCACCACCGGCGCGAATCTCGGGCCGGCGCGGCATGGCGGCCCGTTCGGCGAAGTCATCGCCAATGTCGCCGCGCCTTCGCAGCGCCGCGCGGCGGGGGCGAATTAGTTTGGCGCCCGCCGCAATCCTCCAAAAGCCCTGTCAATTCCGGTCGCGGTCAGAAATGTTCCGATTCGTCTCAGTCAAGACCTTGCGGGAAACCCTCCGGCGGACATAACATCCCGCTCATGGTCGACACACTCATATCGATCCGGATGGCGCGCGACGGCGATGAGGTCAGCATCGCCGACGTACACGATTCGGCTTGGCGCGACGCGTATCAGGGGGTGATCCCCGGCCGCGAGCTGGAGCGTATGATCGCGCGCCGCGGGCCCTTATGGTGGCGCAATGCGATCGCGCGCGGCTCGCGGCTTCTGGTGCTGGATTTTGGCGACAAGATCGCCGGCTATGTCAGCTATGGGCGCAACCGCGTGCCGGCCTTGACCTATAGCGGCGAAATATTCGAACTATATCTCGCTCCCGAATATCAGGGCGGCGGCTTTGGGCGGCGCATGTTCGAGGCCGCGCAGAAGGATCTGGCCGATCACGGCTATCGCTCGTTCCTGGTCTGGGCGCTGGCCGACAACGAACGCGCTTTGGCGTTCTACGCCCGCCTCGGCGGGCGCGTCGTTCGCCGCGCCCATGAGAAATTCGGCCAGGAAACACGCGAGCGCGTCGCCTTCGGCTTCGAGTAACGGCCGCGCGGCGGCGCCCCGCCTTGTCTTGGCGGTCAATTCCAGCTTAATCAGCGCGCATTCGCCTCCTTCGGAGATCGAACATGAATGTCGACGCCATTTCCATCGGCGCCAACCCGCCCCATGAAGTCAATGTCGTGATCGAAGTGCCGATCGGCGGCGAGCCGATCAAATATGAGATGGACAAGGAGGTCGGCGCGCTTGTCGTCGACCGGTTCCTCTATACGTCGATGCGCTATCCCGGCAATTACGGCTTCATTCCCCATACGCTGTCGGGCGACGGCGACCCCTGCGACGTCATTGTCGCCAATACCCGGGCGATCATTCCCGGCGCCATCATGAGCTGCAAGATCGTCGGCGTCTTGTTGATGGAGGACGAGGCGGGGGGCGACGAAAAGCTGCTCGCGGTGCCGTCCGCCAAGCTAACGCAGCGCTATGCGCGCATCCATAATTTTACCGATCTGCCCGAAATCACGTTAAAGCAGATCGAGCATTTCTTCGCCCATTACAAGGATCTGGAGCCCAACAAATGGGTCAAGATCACCAGATGGGGTGATGCGGAGGAAGCCCGCGCGATGGTCCTGGCCGGCATCGAGCGGGCTGCCCAGGCAAAATAGCGTTTTTCCAAACGAATCTCATTTTCAACGAGGCCGCCGAATGCGCCGTTCCTTCATCGATCGCCGCATTGAAGCGATGCTGGAGCTTTGCGATCGCTGCCAGTTCAAACTGCCGCCCTTCGCGCAATGGGGCGAGGCGCAATATCGCGCGCAAGCCGCCGCGGCGCGGCGCATCCGCGAGGCGGGGCTTGGCTGGAACGTGGTTGAATTTACGCCTGGCGCCTATGCCGCGGCGGGCCTCAGCGTTTTCACGACGCGCATGGGCGATTGGCGAGGCCTGGCCACCGGCGGCGGCCGGCTCTATGGCGAAAAGGCGATGATGGCGGAGGACGGACAAGTCACGCCGCATCATTTTCATGTCGTCAAGACCGAAGACATTTTGAATCGCGGCGGCGCGCGGTTCATCGTCGAATTGTTCAAGGTCGATCCGACCGGCGCCCGGCTCGACGAGCGCTTTGCCGCGCTGAAAGACGCCGATAGGCTGGATCTCGCGCCGGGCGCGCGCGTGACGCTGGAGCCCGGCGAGAGCCTGACGATCGATCCCTTCATCGCCCATTCCTTCTGGGCCGAAGGGGGCGCGGTATTGGCCGGAGAAGTCTCGCTCGCCAATGACGATTCGGCCGACAATTATTTCCTGCCGCCGCTTCGTCCCTTCACCCCGATCGAAGAGGACGCCCCGCTGCGCTACGTCACCGTGCGCGATCACGCGCGATTGGCCGGCGCGTGACTTTGGCGTTGGCCCCGCCCTCATCCTCGGTAACGCGAGGCCCGACAATAGACATGATATTACGAGAAGACGGCCACCGAGGACCCCCCAATGCATGGCGATCCATTTCCGCCGATCCGGCGCATAAATCCGCCCGAACTCGGTCTGCCGCCCGGCTATTCGCAGGTCGTGGAAGTGCGCGCGGACCGCCTCGTCTTCATCGCCGGCCAGACAGCGCTCAATCGGGAAGGCGACCTTGTCGGCAAGCACGATTTTGCCGCGCAGGCCGAACAGGTTTTCGCCAATCTCGGCCTCGCGCTCGAAGCGGTCGGCTGTACGCCGGCCAATCTCGTCAAGCTGACCGTCTTCCTGCGCGACATGGGCGATCTTTCGACCTATCGAGAGGCGCGCAACCGTTTCTTCGCCACCGTCGCGCCGCCCGCCGCGCCCGCGGTGACATTGGTCGAAGTATCGAAGCTCTATGGCCCCGATTTCCTTATCGAGATCGAGGCCATTGCGGCGGCCTGAGACGAGGCGAAAGCAAAAGCCGTGATGACGCAAAAGCCTGGCGCCCCGCCCATCCGCGTTCGCGACACGCAAGAGGGGCGCCGCCTCGCCGTCGCCGGCGCGCCCTGGCGAAAATGGGGCCCTTATTTAAGCGAACGGCAATGGGGCACGGTGCGCGAGGACTACAGCGCCGACGGATCGGCCTGGGAATATTTTCCCCACGACCACGCCCGCAGCCGCGCCTATCGCTGGGGCGAGGATGGGCTCGGCGGCTTTGCCGACGACAAGCTGCAAATTTGTCTGAGCGTCGCCCTGTGGAACGGCCACGATCCGATTTTGAAGGAGCGGCTGTTCGGCCTCACCAATGCGGAAGGCAATCACGGCGAAGACGTTAAGGAGCTCTATTACTATCTCGATGGCGTGCCGACGCACGCCTATATGAAAATGCTCTACAAATATCCTCAGAGCGCCTTTCCCTACGCCGATCTCGTCGCGGTCAACGCGGCGCGCGGGCTGCAGGATCGCGAATACGAACTGATCGACACCGGAATCTTTGACGACAACCGCTATTTCGACGTCGAGATCGAATACGCCAAGGCCGCGCCGGACGACATTCTGCTGCTAGTCACCGCGCATAATCGCGGGGCCGCCGCCGCCAGCCTCCATGTGCTGCCGCAAATCTGGGCGCGCGACATCTGGTCGTGGAGCCCGGTTGCAGCCACGCCGAGCCTCGAGGCGAGCGGCGCCGAGGCGATCCTCGTCAATCACCCCGACTTGCCGCCGACGCAGATGTTCTGCGAAGCCGCCGCGGAATTGCTGTTTTGCGACAACCAGACCAATACGAACCGGCTTTATGGGACGCAGGGCCAGGGCTGGTTCAAGGACGCCATCAACGACGCCGTGGTCGGCGGCGACAGCGCGGCGGTGAATCCGGAGCGGCGCGGAACCAAAGCGGCGGCCCATTATATTCTCGATATTCCGGCCGGCGAAAGCCGCTCCGTGCGCGTGCGGCTGCGACCGTCGGGCGGGGCGGCGCCGATGGTCGATTTTGACGCGGTCATGGCGACTCGACGCGCCGAGACGGACGAGTTTTACGCCGCCGTGCAATCGGGGACCGACGACGCCGATCAGCGCCTCGTGCAGCGCCAGGCGTTTGCGGGAATGCTTTGGTGCAAGCAGTTCTATGGCTATGACGTGCGCCGCTGGCTGCAAGGCGATCCAGCGCAGCCGGCGCCGCCGGCCGAGCGCCTCGGCGGGCGCAACGCCAGTTGGGACCATCTGGCCATGGGCGACATCGGCGACGTCTCCCCTGGCGATATCTTGTCGATGCCGGACGCGTGGGAATATCCCTGGTTCGCCGCCTGGGACCTTTCCTTCCATTGCGTAACTTTCGCGCGCATCGATCCGCAATTCGCCAAGGCGCAGCTGGTCCTGCTGACCCAGGCGCGCTCGCTGCATCCTGATGGCCAGATGCCCGCCTATGAGTGGAATTTCAGCGACGTGAATCCGCCCGTCCAAGCCTGGGCGGCGCTGCAGATTTATGAGATCGACCGCAAGGAATCCGGGACCGGCGACGCGGTGTTCCTGGAGCGCGTCTTTCACAAGCTGATGCTGAACTTCACCTGGTGGGTCAATCGCGAGGACCATGACAGGCGCAATATTTTCCAGGGCGGCTTTCTTGGGCTGGACAATATCGGTCTGTTCGATCTGAGGGCGCCGCTGCCCGACGGCGGCTATCTCGACCAGTCGGACGGCACGGCCTGGGTTTCGGCTTTTGCGCTCAGCATGATGCGCATCGCGCTGGAGCTGTCGCTGCAAAATCACGTGTTCGAAGACCTGGCGACGAAGTTCTTCGAGCATTTCATCTATATCGCTGAAGCCGTTCATGCGACGGGCGGGGCGACCGACACCGGCCTTTGGGACACTGAGGATCAATTTTATTACGACGTCCTGCGGACTCCCGGCCATGGCGGCCGTTTGCTGCGCATCCGCTCGATCGTCGGCCTCGTCCCCCTGCTCGCCGTCGAAGTCCTCCATCAGGATTTTACGAAGGCGCTGCCGAAATTCGCCGAACGCCTGGATTGGTTCGTGCGCCATCGCCCGGATCTTGCCCGCCTCGTTTCGAATTGGCGCGAGCCCAATCAGCAGGGTTTTCGCTTGCTGTCGCTGATGCGGCGCCACCGGCTCGGCGCCGTCCTGAAGCGGATGCTCGACGAAGCCGAGTTCCTGTCGGATTTCGGCGTCCGCTCCGTCTCGAAATACCACGAAAAACACCCTTTCGTCTTTCAGCAGGGCGAGGAGAGCTTCAGCGTGGAATATGAGCCGGGCGAAGGGACGACGAGGATCTACGGCGGCAATTCGAACTGGCGCGGCCCGGTGTGGATGCCGATCAACTATCTCCTCGTTGAAGCGCTGCATAAGCTGCATAAATTCTACGGCGATTCCTTTGAGATCGAATGCCCGACGGGATCGGGAAAGCTCCTGTCGCTCGAAGAAGTCGCCCTGGAGCTGACCCGCCGCCTGCAAAAACTTTTCCTCAAAGACAGCGCCGGGCGGCGCGCCTATCTCGGCGAATCGGCCCGGCAATGGCAGGATCCCAACTTTCGCGACGGCTTGCTGTTCTACGAATATTTCCACGGCGACACGGGCTGCGGCCTCGGCGCCTCGCACCAGACCGGCTGGACCGGGCTCATCGCGCTGCTGCTCAATCCCGGCGAGCAGAAAGACGCGTCGCATGTGACGCCGGCGGCCGCGAGCGGCGCGGACGCCACCAAGGCGTGAACCCTTGCGTCATGCTGAGCGGAGCAAAGCAACCGAGGCGCCGCGCGTCTCAGCCATCCGCCGGCGCGTCGATCACAAGATGATGTCCGTCCGGGTCGAACACGCTGCGCCGCGCGAGGGCGCCGTCCTTTCCACCGGCCTCCAGCGTCAGACGCGTCGCGGCAATGTCGTTATTGGCGAGGCGAACCGCCGCGCCGCGCGCAACGCCACGATAACCGAGCAATTCGATATGCGGCGTCGCCTCGCGCGCCTCAAGCGCCGTCACCTCGATATCGGGCGATGGCAGCCCGTCGAGCCACGCCTGTTCGGGTCCATGATTATGCGAACGCGCCGACACGGCTAGACCGAGCTGTTCGTAGAACGCGACGCTGCGCGCGACGTCGGAGACGCTGATCGCGGAATGGTCGATGCCGAGGCAGGGATCGTCGCCGCGCCGCGCCCGCCAATATGGCGGCGCCTTGCCCTCGGGAAAGGCGAGAAGTTCGAGCGGATGGCCCTCGAGATCGCGAAACTTGAAAGCCGTCACGCCGCCCGACGTCTCGGGCAGGCGTTGCGGACCGCCGCTCGTGATCGCGCGCCAGCCGGCGACGGCATGAAGCCTCTGATAGGCGGCGTCCATATGCGCAACGACGATCGCAAAATGCTGGAACGCTATGTCGGATGAAGCGGCGTCCGGCGGGTAAGGCCGACCGGGTGATGCGAACTCGAGGAGTTCGACGACTTGTTCGCCAAGGCTGAGGACAAGGGCCCGCGCCCCGCCCGCAATGCCCATTAGAGCCTCGAATTGCGCGCCGGAATGATCTTCGACGCCGAGCCGTCGAAATCCGAGCGCGCGCTCGTAGAAGACGCCGAGCCGATCGGCCTCGCCCGTCGTGAGGCTGAATCTCGCGAGCTTGCGGATCGCCGTCACGCGAAAGCGCAAGGCGACGACGGCGCCGGCGCATCGTCGAACTGGAACACCATCAGCACGGCGGGCGCATCGCCGACCGTGCCGGAACGATGGCCGCGCTTTTCCCCTATCGCGCGGCAATTCTGGTCGCCGCCGAACGACAATTCGCCCGCGGCCATTTCGACGCGCGTCCCATCCATCGCCTCGACGAACCAGCGGCCGGACAAGGGAATGATCCATTGCGGTTTGGGGTTTTCATGCCAACCGCCGACCCAGCCGATGGGCTGCACGGTGATCATCGCCGACATGGCGCCGCTCGTCTTCTCGCCTTGCCATTGCGGCGCGGCGGGCGCCTGCATCGATTTCAGCGCGAATTTCGTCATCGCGCAGCGGCTGAGATGGCTGACGCCCGCCGCATCCGTCCACAAGTGCCAATAGGGCGCGACCGGCTTTTCGATCATGAAGCCTCTCTCGCGTCGATCGTCGCGTAAGGATGCGAGGAGCCGAGCGGATTTTCGAGAAAGCTTCGAACGCTCGCCGCATTGGCGCCGAACGCCAGCATCAAAAAACCTCCGGCGACGGCGAGATTCTTCAAAAAGTCCCAAAACATTTCACGCCCGCGGCTTTCCCCTTTCAGACGAAAGTCCGACGTCCGCCAGAATTGTTTCCACAACAGCGCGGTGACCACGCAATAGCCGGCGAGAATGAGCGCCGCCAGTCGGTCGGCGATTCCAGCCAGAATGGCGAGCGACATCAAAATCTCGACGCCCAATCCGCAAAAGATGAGGATCGGCGCCACGGCGCGCGGCGCGGCCTCGGCGGCCTGTCCCGCGGCCTGGTTGAAATTGAGGATCTTGTCGAGCGCGCTGAACGGCAGGAACAGCATGACGAGCAGGCATCGCGCGCCGAACGCCAACAAAAGGTTCAACAACAAGGCTCGTCTCCTGGCGGCTCGCGGGCTAGGCTTAGATCCGGCGTTCAGCATAACATGCCATTCGCTCGAGCGGCTGATGAAGGCGAGGTGCCGCGCCGGAACGACAAGCCTCGCCTAGCGTTAGTCAAGCCGCGCTCCTTTCCCGCAAAGGGGCGCCGCCAGCCAGGAGATCCCAGTGACGATATCCGATCCGACGCCGCCCGCCGTCACGACCGCTCCGCCGATGGCGCCGCCGAAACTCCTCGTCGGCCAGAAGGCGCTCGTGACGGGCGCCAATTCCGGCATCGGGCGCGGCGTCGCGATCGCACTGGGCCACGCCGGCGCCGATGTCGTCGTCAATTACGTGCAGGGCGACGACGCCGCGCAAGCCGTCGTCGAGGAGATTCAGCGGGCCGGCGTCAAGGCTTTCGCCTATCAGGCGGACGTTTCCTCGGAAGACCAAGTCGCCGCCATGTTCAAACGAGTGATCGGCGAGTTTGGCACAATCGACATTCTCGTCGCCAATGCCGGCCTGCAGCGCGATTCGGCGTTCCAAACGATGACGATGGCGCAGTGGACCACGGTGCTTAGCGTCAATCTGACCGGCCAGTTCCTTTGCGCGCGCGAGGCGATCCGAGAATTCCTGCGCCGCGGAATCGTGCCCGCTGTTTCCTGCGCGGCCGGCAAGATCATCTGCATGAGTTCGGTGCACCAGCAGATTCCCTGGGGCGGCCACGCCAATTACGCCACTTCCAAGGGCGGCATCAAATTGATGATGGAGAGTCTGGCGCAGGAAATCGCGCCCCATCGCATCCGTGTCAACGGCATCGCGCCCGGCGCGATCCGCACGCCGATCAACACCTCGGCCTGGGACACCAAGGAGGCCTACGATCAATTGATGACGCTGATCCCTTACGGGCGCATCGGCGAGCCCGAAGACATCGCCCGCGCGGCCGTCTGGCTGGCCTCGGACCAGTCCGATTATGTCGTCGGCTCGACACTGTTCGTCGATGGCGGCATGACGCTCTATCCGGGCTTTGCGACCGGCGGCTGAGGGGCGCGCGGCATGGCGGACAATCATTACGATCTCATCGTGATCGGCAGCGGACCTGGCGGCGCCTCCCTCGCGCAAAGACTGGCGCCGACCGGCAAGCGCATCCTGCTGCTGGAGCGGGGCGACTACCTGCCGCGCTCGCCGGCCAACTGGGATTCGCAAGTCGTCTTCGTCGACGGCGCCTATCAAGCCAAGGAAACCTGGTTCGGCGCGGATGGCACCCAGTTTCATCCCGGCCTGCATTATTACGTCGGAGGAAATTCCAAGGTCTATGGCGCGGCGCTGCTTCGCCTGCGCGAGCGCGACTTTGGCGAGATCATCCATAGCGAAGGCGTGTCGCCGGCGTGGCCGCTCAAATACGAAGTCTTCGAGCCTTATTATGCGGAGGCCGAGCGCCTGTTCCATGTCCACGGCCAGCGCGGCGAGGATCCGAACGAACCGCCATCGAGCGGCCCGTTTCCTTATGCGCCGGTCTCGCACGAACCGGCCATTCAAGCCTTAGGCGAAAGCATGACGCAAAACGGCCTTCGCCCGTTTCACCTGCCGCTCGGCATCCTGCTCGACGAGAAGAACGGCAGGCCGACGCCGAGCAGCATCTGCATTCGCTGCGACGCATTCGATGGTTTCCCCTGCCTGCTGAACGGCAAGGCGGACGCGCAGGTGGTCTGCGTCGATCCCGCGTTGAAGGCGCACCCCAACCTGACGCTGCTGACCGGCGCCTATGTCTCCAAACTGGAGACCGATCCCAGAGGCAAGACCGTCAATAATGTGCGCGTAACTCGCGACGGCCGGGAGGAAAACTACAGCGCCGACATCGTCGTCGTCGCCTGTGGCGCGCTATCGTCGGCGCTGCTGCTGTTGCGCTCGGCCAATGACAGGCATCCAAATGGCTTGGCCAATGGCTCCGGTCAGGTCGGGCGCAATTACATGCGCCATAACCAGTCGATCCTAATGGCGCTGATGCGCGAGCCCAACGATACGATCTTTCAAAAGACCCTGGCCTGCAGCGATTATTATTTCGGCGCCGACGACTGGGAATATCCGCTCGGCCTCATTCAGATGTGCGCGACCTCGCATGGCGCGCAGATCCGGGGCGAGGCGCTGCCAAGCTGGCTGGAATGGATCCCCAAAATGCCGTTTGAAGAGATGGCGCGCCATTCCATGGACTTCTGGCTGTCCAGCGAGGACCTGCCGCGCTCGGAAAATCGCGTCTATTACGACGGCGAACGCGTGGTGCTCGGCCTGACCGAAGGCAATATGGAGGCGCATCGCCGCCTTAAGAAAAAGCTCGAGCAGATCCTCGGCGCCGCCGGCGCGCATCCCGTGCTGCTGGAGCGCAGCCTCTATTTCGGCCAGAACGTGCCGATCGGCGGCACGGCGCATCAGGCTGGCACGGCGCGCTTTGGCGAGGACCCCGCGACATCGGTGCTGGATCTCGACTGCAAGGCGCATGAGGTCGACAATCTCTACCTCGTCGACGCCAGCTTCTTTCCCTCGATCGGAGCCGTCAACCCGACGCTGACGATCATCGCCAATGCGCTGCGCGTCGCCGACCGGATCAAGGAGCGGCTCGGCGCGTAAGGCCATTCCCTAGCGGCGGCCGGCGGCCCCCTAGCCCCGCGCCAGCCTCTCCATCGCCGCGACGAATTCCTCGATCATCCGCTCCGCCCGCACCGCCACCGCCACCTGCGTGTTGGGCCTTCGTTTCCAGACGCCGCGCCAGTCGGCCAGCGTCATGCCATTGGCGAGCGTCCCCGTGGTCTCGACATCGACCGCCACCGCGGCCGTTTCGATCAGCGTCGGATCGATCGCCGCCGCCACCGCGAGCGGGTCGTGCATGACGAAATATCGGCGGCCCTCTCGCTTCTCGATGAATTCGAAATAATGCCGCGTCGAATCCTCCAGAAAGCGCAGCAGGGCAGGGGCGTGCGGCGCGCCCTGGCAGCGACGCGCGAGATCGGCCAGATGTTCGGGCGTCAGCCGCGTCTGGCGCGTGACGTCGAGACCGACCGCCACCAGCGGCGCCGCGCCCTCGCCGCCAAAGCTTCGAAACACGATGCGCGCCGCGTCGGGATCATGCCAGATATTGAATTCGGCGGCCGGCGTCACATTGCCGGCTTCCTTGAAGGCGCCGCCCATCAGCACAAGGCGCTTCAGCATTTTCGGCAATTGCGGCTCGCGCATCAGCGCGATCGCGATATTGGTGAGCGGCCCGGTGGCGATCAATACGAGTTCGCCCGGATGCGCCTTGGCGGCGGCGATAATCTGATCGATTGCGTTATCGGCATGCTCAATTGCGGCGGGCTCGGGCAGGACCGCGTGGCCAAGGCCGGAGCCGCCATGCACGACGCTCGCATCCTCCGCCTCGCGCAGCAGCGGGCGGGCGCAGCCGGGCCAGACCGCAATGTCGGGCCGCCCGGCCAGCGCCAGCACGGCGCGGGTATTGCGCGTCGCCAGCTGGAGATCGACATTGCCCGCCACGGTGGACACGCCGAGGATTTGCGCCTGCGGGCTGGCGCAGGCGAGCATCAACCCGAGCGCGTCGTCGATGCCGGTGTCGACGTCGAGGATAAGAAGAATTTTGGCGTTGGGCATGGCGAACTCGGGTTGCGGCGCCGATTTGGCGGATCGGCGCTAATGTCCTATCAAGGCGTTCTGGCGGATGAAGCTTGCTCTTCTCGTGGCCCAACCCATGGAATGGGTCAATGCTTCAAAACGTCCAAGCCGAGAATGATCGCGCACCGCCAGCGCGCCTGTGGTTTGCGCGGGAAGCCGCCGCCACGATCGCGCTGAGCTGGCCGCTCATCATCGCCAATGTCGCGCAAAGCGCGATGACCACCACCGATCTGATGATGCTGGGCTGGCTGTCGCCAAAGGCGCTTGCCGCCGGCGCGCTTGGCTTCAATCTGTTCCTGCCGCTGCTGCTGTTCGGAATCGGCCTCATCGGCGCGGTGGCGCCGATCGCCGCCAGCCTGCGCGGCTCCAATCCTGGCGATATCGCGGGTCTGCGGGCGACGGCGCATCAGTCCTTCCTTAGCGCGATCGCGCTGGCCGCGCCGATGTGGGCGCTGCTGTGGAACGCCAATGCCATTCTGATCGCCTTTGGCGAGGCGCCGGATCTGGCCGGCCTGGCGGCGACCTATCTGCACGGATTGCAATGGGCGCTGGGGCCGACCTTTCTGTTCTTTGCGGCGCGCTCGATTTTCGCCGCGCTCAATCGGACGGGTCCGACGTTGCTCGCCGGCGTGCTGGCGGTGGGCGTCAACGCGCTCGCCAATTATGGCCTCATCTTCGGTCATTTCGGGCTGCCGGCGCTCGGCGTGTTCGGGTCGGGGATGGCGACCTTCCTATCGCAGAGCTTCATGCTGCTGGTGCTCGTTTTCTACGCCTTCGTCGATCCGCATCTGGCGCCCTATCGCCTGTTCAATAGCCGATGGCGCATCGATTGGCTGAAACTCAAGCAATTGTGGCGGCTAGGGGCGCCGATCGGCGCCACCATCACTTTCGAAATCACGATCTTCGCCGGCTCGGTGTTCCTTATGGGCCTCATCGGCGCGGCGGCGCTCGAGGCGCATGCGGTCGTCTTCCAGATCGCCTCGATGGCCTTCATGGTGCCGCTCGGCCTCAGCCAGGCGGCGACGGTGCGGGTCGGCCACGCCTATGGCGCGCGCGACGCAAGGAGCGTCTCGCGTTCGGGCTGGACCGCGCTGGCGATCGGTCTCGCCTTCATGGTCCTGTCGGCCTCGACCATGCTGCTGTTCCCGAAATTCTTGATGTCGGGCTTCATCGATGCGGAAGCGCCCGCCAACGCTGAAATTATCGAACGCGCCGGCGCCTTCCTGCAAATCGCCGCTTTGTTCCAGATATTCGACGGCGCGCAGGCGGTCGCCGCGGGCATGCTGCGCGGCGTCCATGACGCGCGGACCCCGATGTGGATCGCGCTATTCGGCTATTGGGGCCTCGGCCTGCCGATCGGCGCGCTGCTCGCCTTCAAGACGCCGCTGGCCGGCGTCGGCCTATGGATCGGCCTTGCCTGCGGCCTCGCCTGCGTCTCCGCCATGCTTCTGGTGCGATGGCGCCTGAGGGAACGGGCGGGGTTCTTCACGGCGGCGGCGGCGTGAGCCAACGCCCGTCTTTCAAAGTCTCCGTCGCCCCCGTGACCGACTGAGCGCGTCACGCCCCTTAACTCGGTCCGGGCGAGTACTCGCGCTTTTTCGGTTAGGCGGCAGCGAAGTTGGGGCTCGCCTTCCACTGGCGAAGGAATGTTTCGTTGACATATTTTCCTTTCCGCCGCACGTGGGCTCGCCGGCAACCGGATTTGAGCTGTATGGGGTCGCCAAAACCTGCGCTCCGGCGACCCGAACCGAAGATTTGCCGCGAAAAGGATCGCATGATGGCGTAGAAGAAAGCGCGCACGACCCGGTCCGGCAAGTTGAGAATTCGTAGAAAAATGCCAAATCAATCATTTAGATTTAGCGTTGCGCCGATGATGGACTGGACGGACCGGCATTGCCGGTTCTTCCATCGCATCCTCACGCGCCGCGCGCGGCTCTACACCGAAATGGTGACGGCGGATGCGGTATTGTTCGGGCCGCGCGAGCGTCTGATCGGCTTTGACGGAATCGAGCGCCCGCTCGCGCTGCAGCTCGGCGGCGCCGATCCCGCGCGCCTCGCGCAAGCGGCCCGCATCGGCGCGGATTTCGGTTATGACGAGATCAACCTCAATTGCGGCTGTCCGTCGGATCGTGTGCAGAGCGGGCGCTTCGGCGCCTGCCTGATGCGCGAGCCGGCTTTGGTCGGCGATTGCGTGGCGGCGATGGCGAGCACCGTCGCCATTCCGGTCACCGTCAAGTGCCGCATCGGCGTCGACGAGCAGGAGCCGCGCGAGGCTTTATTCGGGCTGGTGGACGCAGTGAAGGCGGCGGGCGCCGCCGCAATCGTCGTCCACGCCCGAAAAGCCTGGCTGGAGGGGCTGAGTCCGAAAGACAATCGCGACATTCCTCCGCTCGATTATCCCCTCGTCTATGAGCTCAAGCGCGCCCATCCCGATCTGCCGATCATCATCAACGGCGGCATGAAGGATTTGGACGAGGCGCAAGCGCAACTCGGCTTCGTCGACGGCGTGATGTTCGGACGCGCCGCCTATCAATCGCCCGAGCTTCTGCTGCGCGTCGACCCGCTATTGTTCGGCGAGTCGGCGCCCGTCGCCGATTCCTTCGAGGCGATCGAGGCCTATACGCCCTATATCGAGCGCGCTTTGGCCCGCGGCGTGCGCCTGCATGACATCACGCGCCATATGCTGGGGCTGTTCGCCGGGCGCCCGGGCGCGCGCGCCTATCGCCAGAAGCTCGCCATGCTGGCGCCGGCGCGCGGGGCGGGCCTCGAAGTGTTGCGCGAAGCCGTGGCGCAGGTCGCGCGCGAGCGCGAAGCGGTCGTGGTTTAACTTTGATCGCTCACCGCGCCTTCAGCACCAGCCGTCCGCGCTCGACCGAATAGCTCTGCAAACGTTCGAGGAAGCTCATGCCGAGCAGATTTTCGCTTAAAGCGCCCGGGCGCGCAATCAGCGCGCGCACGTTATGGATCACGATCGGCCCGACGGCGAGCTGATCGAGCCGCGTCTCGGCGGCCATGGCCGAGCCATTGGCCGTGGTGACCCCGACGTCGTAATCGAGCCCGGCCGTATCGACCCCCATTTTCTTGGCGTCCTGCGCGCGCAGCACGACCGCCGAGGCGCCGGTATCGAACAGGAATGAGGCCGGCACATTATTGACCTTGGCCGAGACGACGAATTCGCCGCCGAGGCGCTGGCCGATGATGACCTCGCCGCCCTGGCCGATCACCGGCTCGGTCGGGTTCAGTTCGGCAAGGACCCGGTCGGCGAGGTCGGTGAATTCGAAGCGATAGGCGTAGAGGCCGGTGAGCGCGACCATCAGCGCCGCCCAGGTGAGGGCGCCGCCAACCGCCCGCCCGATATTGGCGCGCCCGAGCCGCCAGGGCCCGCCGAGCAACAGCCAAAGAACGAGCGCGCCGGCCAGCACGGCTTGCGCGAAATGACCGTGGTCGAGGCCGAAGATCGGCGCGTCGGCCGGCGTCAGATAGAGGCCGAGCGCGGCGGCGGCCAGCAAAGCGATGGGCAGGATATGGCGCATCAGCTTCCCTCCTGCGCCTCCAGCCGGCGCCCGCGCTGCTTTCGCGAGCGCGCGGCGACAAGCCGCGCCTGCAATCCGGCCATGATTTCCAGCCGGCTCGCTTCGTCGAGGGCGCCCCAGGCGGCGATTTCTTTTACCGTCCGCCCGCAGCCGATGCAGAGGGCCGAGCGCGGATCGACCACGCAAATCTGTATGCAGGGGGTGGAGGGCGCCGGGCCGGCGTCAAGGAGGGTCATGGCCGATTATCTAGGCGCCGCCGCGCCCGATGAGAAGACCGCACAGGCATGCAATTTCGGCGAGCTGCTGCGCCGCCCCGGCGACATCGCCGGTCTGGCCGCCGATCTGGCGGCGCGCCAGCGCGCTCATCGCCAAAGCCGCCGCCAGCGCCAAAACAACGCCAAGAATCGCGCGTCCAAGGCCGAGGACGGTGAGGCCAAGCAGGCAGGCAAGGATCAGGGCGGTGAGGCCGGCGGCGGCCGCGCCGCCGATCGCCAAACGGCCGGCGCTGGCGCCCGATCCATCCGCGCGGGCGGGGGCGAGCAAGGCGAGAGGCAGCAAAGCGAAGGCGCGCGAGGCGGCCCCCGCCAGAACCAGCCCCGCTGCCGCCGCGCCAAGGCCATGTTCGAGCAGGCCGCTTACCGCTGCGATGCGCAGCATCAGCGCGAGCGCCATAGCCGCCGCGCCATAAGCGCCGATGCGGCTGTCGCGCATGATTTCGAGCTTGCGCTCGCGCGTCGCGCCGCCGCCAAAGCCGTCGGCGACATCGGCGAGGCCATCTTCATGCAGCGCGCCGCTTGTAACGACGAGGACGCCGACCGCCAGCCCCGCGCAGACCAGAGGCGGCAGGCCAAGACCATGGCCGAGGCCAAGCGCCAGCGCGCCGATCGCGCCAAGCACGGCTCCGGCGATCGGGACCATGCGCGCGAGGCGCGCCAGATCCGGCATCGCATACGCGCTTTGTTCCATCGCCACGCGCGGCAGCGGCAGGCGCGAAAAAAACCGCAGACAAGCGACAAGATCGCGCGCCGCGGCGCGCGCGGCCTCAGCAAGCGAGGCGGGGAGGTGAGGGGCGTTGGTCATTGCGCGTCCTGGTCCGGTTCTATCCGATTAACAGCGGATAGCAGAACCATTGCGCGATTTCGCCTTTAGGACGCGCTCTCGATCTTGCCCCTGACCAGCCATCAGCCCCGCAGATCGTCACGCGAACAGATTTCGCAAATGATCGTTCAAGAAGCGGCCTTCCGGATCGAGCCGGCGGCGGATCGAGCGGAAATCCTCGAAGCGCGGATAAAGCGCGGGCATGTCGTCCGCATTGTTGAAATGCAGTTTGCCCCAGTGCGGGCGCGCCTGATATTGCCGCAGGATCGCGTCGACGTAAGTCAGATAGTTCCAATAGTCGATGCCCGGCTCGCCCGACACCGAAACCGTCACACTGTCTCTTTTGTAATAGGGGCTCAGCATCGCCGGATCGCCGACGACGAAGCGATATTCGACCGGAAAAATGCAGTTGGCGTGTTTGGTCAGCATCAAGTCGCGCACCCGCCGCAACGCGTCTTTGCCGCATTCGGCGGGGATCGCATATTCGAGTTCGTGGAAATTGGGGATGTATTCGATCGGATAGATTTCCGAACTATAGGCGACGCGCTCAAACGCTTCCTCGTTCGAATGGGGCGGCTCGTCGGTGATATCCATCACCTTCATTTCACATACGTCATAGTCGCGTTTTGTCGGCGAGACCGAGGAGACGTCGGGCAGGCAATAGAGATGCCGGGACTGGGCGACCGGGCACCAGAAGAAGCTGAAATGGCGATGGTTGGCCGCCAGTTCGTCATGTTGCTCCATGCAGGCCTCGAAATCGTCGCGCCACAGTCGCTCCTTCAGATTATAGGCATCGACGACCTGCAGCGTGACCGCGCTCATCACGCCAAGCATGCCGACCGCGACCTGCGCGGCGGCCATCGTCTCGGGGTCGATATTGGGATCGACGCTCAATACCGAGCCGTCCGCCTGCACGAGCCGCATGCCGACCGATTGCGACGACAGGCAGCCGAGTTTGATCCCCGTGCCATGCGTGCCGGTCGACAAGGCGCCGGCGATCGCCTGGGTGTCGATATCGCCTTGATTGGCGAGCGACAGGCCCATATCCTTGAGTGCGCGCCCGATATCGCCGATCTTGGTTCCAGCGCGCACCGTGACGCGCTTGCGCTGGAAATCGGCGCCGATCACGCCCTGCATGTTTTTGAGAGAGAGCAGCAGACCGCTCGTCGCCACGACCGGCGTGAAGGAATGGCCCGATCCCGCCACACGGACATTGAGGTTGCGGCGCGCGGCCTCTCGCACCATCCCCACCAGTTCGTCCTCCGAAGCCGGCTCGCCCTTGTGGCGCGCGATGAACGACTGGTTGCCGACCCAATTGCGCCAATGGCCGCCGGCGCCGAGCTCGAATGGCGTCGATTGCGAGGCCTCGTTCATATCAGCTGCTCCCGGGCTGCGGAAATGGTCGAGGGCGATCCATCGTTTCGCATGGCGGAGCGTTTTTCATCCTGGAAAGTTTGTCAAGGATCGCCCTACGGGCGACCGCCGGAGGCGGCGCGCCAGCGGCGCGTCCTGGACAAACTTTCCAGGATGAAAAAAATGGCCTCCATGCGAACAATGGCTCCATAGCGAAGTCGGCGCCGAGAGACCAGTATGCGCCCAGATCGGGCGGGCCACGACCACATTCCGGCCCACGGTAACAGCCGCCGGCCGATCGATCTCCACAACTACCTCGCAGGTCATCGGCGACCGGCTCGCCGTCTGAGAGAGTGGAGGGCTTCTCGAGGAAACCTCCCCATGTCCCCGCTCGAACGCCTGCGCGCCAATCCGCTGCCCTTCGCCGAACACCTGCGCATCGAATTCGTCAGCGCCGAGCTCGACCGCATCGTCGCCAAATGCTTGTCGGGCCGGAGCACTGCACTTTGGGCGGGCGAGTTCACGGCGGCGCGTTGATGGCCCTGGCCGACACGATGGGCGGCATGGCCGCCTTCCTCAATCTGGACGAAAAATCCTCGGGCACGACCACGATCGAAAGCAAGACCAATTTCCTTGCGGGCGCGCCGGCCGGCGCCGTCCTCATCGCCATTGCGACGCCGATTCATCGCGGGCGGCGTACGCAGGTCTGGCAGACGCGCATCGAGACGGAGGAGGGCCGGCTCGTCGCCTGGACGACGCAGACGCAACTGGCGCTGTAGCGCCGCCGCCGTTTTTTAGCCTTCGGCCGAAAGCGGCGTGGCGATTTCCTCGAGCGATTTTCGTTCCGCGGGGATCGCGAATAGGGCGGCCACAATGGAGGCGGCGAGCATCAGCATGGCCGCGAACGCATAGCCGCCAAACACGCTTTCCCGCGAGCCGCTCTCGATCAATTTGCCGAAGACGACCGGCGCCGCCACGCCGCCGATTCCCGTGCCGATCGCGTAGAAAATGGCGATCGTCAGCGCGCGGATTTCGATCGGGAACGTCTCGCTGACGGTCAGATACGCGGCGCTGGCGGCGGGCGAGGCGAAGAAAAAGACGATCATCCAGCCCAAGGTCTGGGTGAGCGCCGACAGAACATTGGCTTCGAATAGCGCGCCGCAGCCGACCAGCAGCAGCCCCGACAGCGCATAGGTAATGGAAATCATTCGCCGCCGGCCCAGCGTATCGAACAGGCGCCCGAGCACGACCGGCCCCAGAAAATTGCCGGCGGCGAAGGGCAGGATATACCAGCCGACGCGATCGGCGCTTACCGAATAGAATTTGGTGAGAACCAGCGCATAGGTGAAGAAGATCGCATTGTAGAAGAACGCCTGCGCCGCCATCAAGGTGAGGCCGACGAAGGTGCGCAGGCGATGGCGCTGAAACAGCGTCTCGAACACTTGGCCGATCGGCGTATGGTCGCGCCAGCGCAGCCGGATGCTCGCCGCCTCCGCGACGGGCGCGAGCGGCGCGCCGGCTCGGTGAAATCGCCCCTCGATCGCCTCGATCGCGGATTCCGCTTCGGCCGGGCGGCCGTGGATGATGAGCCAGCGCGGGCTTTCGGGAATCCACAGGCGCATGAAGAAGACGACGAGGCCGAGGCTCGCGCCGGCCAGAAACGCCAAGCGCCAGCCGATTTCCGGATCGAGAAAAGCCGGGTTGAGCAGCAGGACGGCGACGATCGCCCCCAGCGCCGCGCCGACCCAGAAGCTGCCGTTGATGACGAGATCGGTAAACCCGCGATAGCGCGCTGCGACAAGCTCCTGGATCGTCGAATTGATCGCGGCATATTCGCCGCCGATCCCGGCGCCGGTGAGAAAGCGGAAGAAAAAGAAGCTCCACGGGCTCCAGGAGAGGCCGGTCAGCGCCGTGGCCGAAAGATACACCGCGATGGTGATGAAGAAGAGCCTTTTTCGCCCCAGGCGATCGGTCAGCCAGCCGAAGAAAAGCGCGCCGATCACCGCGCCGCTGAGATAGGCGCTGCCGGCCAGGCCAATTTCCGGATCGGAGAAGCGGAGGGCCGGACTCGCCTTCAACGCGCCGGCGACCGAGCCGGCCAATGTCACCTCGAGCCCGTCGAGGATCCAGGTGATGCCCAAGGCGGCGACGACGAGCGTGTGGAAACGGCCCCATGGCAGGCGCTCCAACCGCGCCGGGATGTTTGTCGAAAGAACCGGTTGATCCGGTCGTTCGCGCATAGCCGCTGGCCCGCGCCCTGGCCGAAGCGGCGCTGAGAACGTCTGTACGGCCATGGCTCCCTCGACTTCAACCATAATGGAAGACTTCGCAACCGTCGGTCGACATCTGCGTTAGACGCTCGGAAGGGAGCGGTCGGATGGCTGATGCTTTCAATCCAGGCAAGCGGCGCTTCGTCGTCGAATGCGCGAAATGCGGCAAATTCATTTCATTGGGCGAAGCGCCAGCCTCGCATGAGGAACCCCATTTCTTCAGCCTGAAGGCGACTTGCCCGCATTGCCATTTCGATGCGATCTATTCGCCGGAACAAATCTCGCGGCGCTCCGGGAAGGACCCCGCCGGCAACACGCTGCTAGATTGAGGCGGGGCAAGCGCATCAGCCCGTAGACGCCTCGACCATGGGGTCTTCCGGCGCATCGACGCTGCTCCAACCTTTGTCCCATGTGGCAAACTCCGCCGAGTCGAACGGATAGGGATTGGCCTTGCTTGGCAAGCTGTGGGTGCGGGCCTGGGCCCCTTCCGTGTAAGTCTCGCTGGCCGGCTTCTCGCGCGCGTCCATTCCGGAGCTCCTCAAAGCCCAAGTAAACATTTAACGGGCCTTGAGGTTCCCCGCCGTTCGGCAATCCTGCGATCCGCCGCGATCGAGGGAACCGCGATGCGCCGCCCGCGTTTTCAATCGCGCCGTCGGAAGCATGCGGCGCTTGAACCCTGAGGCGCCGCCGTGAAACTCCCCGTCGTGACGTTCATTCTGGCCGGCTCCGTCGTCAGCGCCGCCTGTTGCAGCCAGGCCCTGGCCCAATCAGGCGCGCCGGCGATCGCCCCCGGCGCCGAGGCTCCCAATGGCGACAATCCGAGCGGCAGTCTCAGCGACAAGCTGGATAAGTCCAACGGCGTGATCCGTCCCCAAAGCGGCGTCGATCCAAAAATGCAGAAGCCGGCGCCCGCGACAGGCTCGATGCCGGTCATTGCTCCGCCCGGCGCTCCCGGCGGGGCGACGGACGTTCAGCCGAAGTAGAGGCCGCGAGCCTCAGTCGCTAAGGCTTACCGGAATTACCGGAAGCCGGGCCACGACATCGTGGCTGACGGGACAAGAGCGAGGGCCGGTTTCCGAGACGCTCCCTTGCGCCTCGCCCTGAACAGGCGACAGAAGGAACAGCAACAGGCAGAGGCAGGCCTCCGCGACGCCAAGCGCGATCGTCGCCTTGATCAGGCGGGGCCCGTTCGCCGCGCGCACCCTCTGCGTTGCCAATAACATGACTTTGACTCAAGGCTTCACCACATCCCGATAACGCGGATGCGCCACGGTCGTTCCGCCTCGAACCGGCTAAGTCGCCTCTCAGTTCGTCGTGCGCAGCCCCGCGGTCTCGAGATCGCGCAGCAGGCGGTCTTGCACGTCGCCGGATGGGAAGAATTTTGCGAGCTGGCGGCGCGGCGCGACGCGCCAGCCCGGATTGAGCGCCACCAGCCGATCGACGGCCTGCTTGGCCTTGTCGTCCTCGCCGCGGGCCTTGGCGGCCAGCGCGCGGGCGAGCAGGCCGAATAAAGATCGATCGTTCTCGATCACGGCGGCGTGCTGCGATGCGCTCGCCAGGTTGCCCTGCAGATAGGCGCCGATAAAAAGATGAAAATCGAACCAGGCCGGCCGCGACAAGGTATGGGTCGCCGCCTCGTTGAGCATGGCCATTCCCCTGTCGAGCTGGCCCATCGCGACGAGCCGGGCGCCGTATTCGGCCAGGAGATTGGTGTCGTAAGGATTGGCCGCAATGGCCCGGTCGGCGGCGGCGAACGCCTGGTCCATCTCGCCGCGCGTGAACCACACGACGAACAGAATTTCGAGCGAGCGGGCGCTATCGGGCTTGAGCTCGGCGGCGTGCAGCGCGAATTGCAACGCCCGATCGAGCGCCGGCGGCTCGCCGGGATGAACAATGTCCAGATAGAAATCGCGAAGATAGACGAGGGCTAGTCCGGAATAGCCTTGAGCGTAGTTCGGATCCTCCGCAACCATGCGCTCGAGGCATTGGCGCACCCCTTCGTGCTGCACGGGGTTGAACTTGCGCCAATATTCGATCACCTCGATCAGGCAGGCGCGCCGCGGATCCCTGGCGCTGTGGGCCGCCACCTCGCGCGCCCAGATGATCCCGAAGGGTCCGGCGACGGTCGAGGCAATCTCGCGCACCACCTTGTCTTCGGCTGCGCCGGGGTCGCCCCCGGCCGGCAGGCTGTCGAACAGGCGCGACCAGATGATCGTGCCGTCCGCCGCGTCGACTAGCCGAAAGCTGAGCGTGGTCGCGCCGTCGGCATGATATTCGGCGCTTCCCGTGAAGTGGTATTCGCTCCATTCGCTCGGGTCGCCCGCGCTCGGCGAAGGCGCGAGCTCGGTGATGACGTTGAGGCCGTCGAACCTCGCCATGGCGTCGCTGATCTTGCTGCGCAGCCGGTTGATCGCAAAGGCCTGCCCGGTCGGCGCGCCAATCGCCTCGAACGGCTGGACGAAGAGGACGGGCGCGGCGCGCGCGGCGCGGAACGGCTGCAACCCCCGGGCGAAGGACGCGGGCGCCGGGGCCGCGCCATGGTCCCTAGGCCAGAGCGCGACGAGTCCGATCGCCGCGGCCGCCGCGACGCCGATCGCCGCGAGCGGGATCCAGCCCCACCTGGCGGGCGGGCGGCGCGCGAGGCCGGCGGCAAGGCGCCTCGGCTCGGCGGCGGCGAGGGGCGCTTGCGCGGCGGTTCGGCGCCGGAACACCGGGATATAGGTTCCGCGCGGCAGATCGACGACAATATCTTCGTCGGCGCCGTCCTCGGCGTAATATTGCTCAAGCGCGCGGCGCAGCCGGCCGGCCATCACGCGCACGATCGAATCGGCCTCCGGGTCGAAACTCGGTGGGCGTCCGAGCGCCTCGACAGCGATCGTATAGGCTTTGATCCGGTTGCTCTCGCCGCGCAGCTCCGTTTCGACGACGAAACTGAGAAACATCGCAAGCTGTGGCGAGGCGCGCAGCGCCTCGCTGGCGACGATGCGTTCGAGCGCGCTGCGCACTTCGTCCGGGCCCGGAATATCGAGCCCCTGGTCCAGCATGCTCATCGGCGGACGCGCGTCGCCCACCGGCGTCCGCCGCGTGGCGAATGACGAAAGGGGCGCGTCACGGCTGGGCTCGGCAGAAGCATGGTTTGGACAGGCGAACGAAAAAGCATCGACAACAAATCGGCGGGTCGCGTGGCGAACTTCCGCTACGGTAACCGTAACATGGGCCCGTGTCACGGTTAAGTCCTTCCGCTCGACGCATCCGCCAGCTAGGCAGGGAATCGCCGCGGGGTCACCAATCAATATCTCACGTGGGATCACGAGCATCCCGCGCAGGGGTCACGCAATAATATCCCGACGGTCGATTGAGAGAATTAGGGCGGGGGCGCCCAAAATGAATAATTATTGCTCTTGATCGTCGCCGCCGCCGCGTGAATTTCGGCGGGGCCGCTTTAGCGGATAAGCTTCGAGACGTGAGCCGACCAGCGCGCGAAGGCGCGAACGAAAAAGGGTCGGCTTCGCGCTGGCCCTTTTGACTGCGAGGTTAAGAGCCGGGTCGGCGCGCTTCCATTCGCTCCGCCCTCACTCCCCGCCCCACGGCGTCTCCGGCACGGGCGTCAGCGGGCCCTTGCCGTCGAGCCAGGAATTGAGATTAGCGATCATCAGATCGGCCATGGCCTGGCGCGTGTGGCGTGAGGCGGAGCCGACATGGGGCAGCAGCACCGCCTTGTCGAGCGCCATGAGTTCGGCCGGCACGTTCGGCTCGTTGTCGAACACGTCGAGGCCGGCGGCCAAAATGACCCGCTCCTTGAGCGCGGCGATCAGCGCCTCTTGATCGACCAGCGATCCGCGCGACACATTGACGAGAATGCCGTCAGGCCCGAGCGCCTCGAGAACCTCTCGATCGACGATATGCCGCGTGCCGGCGCCGCCGGGGGCGGCGACCATCAGAATGTCGCAGGCGCGCGCCATGCCAATGAGCGAGGGATAATAGAGAAACGGCGCGCCGATCTGCTGCTGGCGTCCATGATAGACGACGTCAAGCCCGAAGGCGGCGGCGCGATGCGCGATCGCCTTGCCGATTCGTCCCAGGCCCAGAATGCCCATCGTGCGTCCGCGCAGCGAGGCGGTCAGCGGATAGGTCGCTTCGAGCCAGCGCCCCTCGCGCAGGTAACGCTCGGCCTGCGGCAATTCGCGCGCGGTAGAGAGCGTCAGCGCCATCGCGATATCGGCGACCTCGTCGTCGAGCACGCCGGGCGTATGGGTGACGATAATGCCGTGTTCGCCGGCAAAGGCCGCATCGACATGGTCATAGCCGACGCCGAAGCTCACGACGATCTCGAGATTGGGCAGGCGGCGCATCAGCGCGGAATCGACCACGGCCTGGTGCGAGGTCGCGGCGATCGCCCTGATCTTTGGAGCGAGAGCCGCCAGCGCCTGTTCCGGGTCGGGCGCGAGCCAGAGCCGATGAACATTGACGCGCTTTTCGATCGGGCCGCCGATTTTCGCCATGCCCTCGGCCGGGACCAGAACGTCATATTCCGCCACCTGTGATTTCCTTCCGCCATTCGGCACGTCCTGCCACAATGCCCCGGCGCGTGGCCGCCGCCAAGCGGCGTGACGATAAGATGTGAAGAGCAGACCGAGTTTGAACTCACTTTCCGCCGAAGAGCTTTTCAGAGAGGCCGGGCTTTTTTCTTCCGGGGCCGCAACCTGGCCTGAAGATTAGTGAAAGCGGACCCGGCGTTTACGTCATATCGATTGCCGACCTGGCTGACATTCAGTTCGACGAGCGTTTTGAAACAAAGCGCTGTTATTGGAATCCCCATCAAGAGATCATCTACATTGGCCGGGCGCGTCGGCTATCTCGCCGCCTGCATCAGTTTTACGGGCATAAGCACGGCAATCGGTCCCCTCATCGTGGCGGCCAAGATATTTTGCTTTTGCATTGCCCGAAGATGATTCAATGGGCGGTCGTCGATGACCACGCCGACGCGGAGCGTTGCTTGCTTGAAGCATTCGAGAGGGCCGTCGGCCAGAAGCCATTCGGGAATCGAGTTCCTTCGGCTCGCATCTCAGTTCCGCGCGCTTAAAAGGTTGCCCGGCCCGTCGACCTATGGCGCCCGCAATCCTGGCAACTCTAGGCGCGGCGGCCCGCGGCCAGCAACGCGGCCGGCCGGGTTTCAAGATGGGGTTTTACTTGGTCGATGACGGTCAAAACGCTAATCCATAACCGTAGGGTTATTTCAATATCTGCGGCTCCAAAGGAAGGCGCCCTCGAGACAGCGTTTTTCGCGTGACCTCTGCGAGAATTCAGTTCTGTTTCGATCTGCGAAGGCCTGTTTGGGGCCAATGCCGCGCCGGACGAGAAACTTTTGATGTCATCTCCGGGCTCTCGCGACAGGCGTTGGCGCGTGCCATCGCCGTGCTCGCCATCAAGGCCAAGCCGTCTTCGGCGGTCGCTTCGCGAGCCTTGACGTCGGCTCGGCGGCGTGGCCTCCGAGATAGGGTGCGGCGCCCTTATGTTCGCGCCTATGGGGACAATCACCCGCGGCGCCAGCCGATCCCCACCTTCCACCCGCTCGCCGAACATGCCACATCCCTCCCATGCAGACCGCCCCCGCTGTTGCGACGATTCGCCGCCCGCTCGTGCGGCGCATCCTGCTCCAGGATTTCCGCTCCTATGCGAGCCTCGATCTTGATCTGGACGGCTCCATCGTGGCGCTGATCGGCGAGAACGGCGCCGGCAAGACCAATCTAATCGAAGCGCTCTCGCTGTTCACGCCGGGGCGCGGATTGCGGCGCGCGCTGGCGGCCGAATGCGCCCGCAAGGACGGGGCAGGCGGCTTCGCCGCCTCGATCTTCGTCGAGGATGACGGCGAGCCGCGCCAGCTTGGCACGGGGCTGGAGCCGGGCGCCGAGGCGCCGGCGCGCGTCCATCGCATCGACCGGGCGCCCGTCGCCTCGACGCGCGCTTTTGCCGATCATTTGCGCATCGTCTGGCTGACCCCTTCGATGGACGGCCTTTTCATGGATTCGGCGGGCGAGCGGCGCCGGTTCCTCGACCGGCTGGTGCTCGCCGTCGATCCCAGCCATGGCGCGCGCGTCGGCCAGCTCGAGCGCGCCCTGCGCGGCCGCAATCGCCTGCTGGAAGAAGGCGCGCGCAATCCCCATTGGCTGGATGCGATCGAGCGCGAGGCGGCAGAACTTGCCGTCGCGGTTGCCGCGGCGCGCGCCGAATGTGTGGCGCGGCTGAAGGCGACGATCGCGGCGGAGCGCGACGTCGCTTCGCCCTTTCCCTGGGCCGATCTCGCGCTGGAGGGCGATGTCGAGCGCCTGGTGAGCGAAATGCCGGCGCTCGCCGCCGAGGAGCGTTACCGCGCGATGCTGCGCGACAATCGCGGCCGCGACGCCGCCGCCGGACGCACGCTGATCGGCCCGCATGTCGGCGATCTCCTGGCCTGGCACGGACCCAAGGGCGCGCCCGCCGCGCAGGCCTCGACCGGCGAGCAAAAAGCGCTGCTGGTGGGTCTCGTGCTCGCCCATGCCAGGCTGGTGGCCGAAATGAGTGGCATGGCGCCGCTCGCCTTGCTCGATGAAGTCGCCGCCCATTTCGATCCGCGCCGCCGTGCGGCTCTGTTCGAGGCGTTGGAGCGCATTGGCGGCCAGGTGTTCCTCACCGGCGCCGACCCGGCGGCCTTCGCCGGGTTAGAGGGGCGTTCGCAGCTATTGGAGGTGACGCCGGGGCGGGTGGCGCTACGGGGGTAGGGCGCCGCCTGCGGCAAGAAATCTGACATTTGGCGCCTGATCGCACACCACCCAGAATGCCGCCGAAAACGGTCGCCTGGGCAAATGTCTATTGGTCAAGTTACGCTTGAGCCAAGAGCAATTTTTCGATGTCGGGAACGGGGATCGGCCGGCTGAAATAATAGCCCTGCATTTCGTCGCAATTGTTTTCGCGCAGGAAGGCGACCTGATCTTCCGTCTCGACCCCCTCGGCGGTAACCCGCAGATTCAGGTTTTGGCCAAGCGAGATTATGGCTCTGGCGACCGCCTTGCCGTTCTCGTCGTGCGGGATGTCGTCGATGAATGACTTGTCGATCTTCAATCTCGCGACCGGAAAGCGCTTCAGCGCCGCCAGGCTGGAATAGCCGGTGCCAAAATCGTCGATCGAGAGCTGGACGCCGAGGATCTGAAATTCCCTCATCGTCGCGACCGCCTGCTCGATGTCCTGCATGATGAGGCTTTCGGTCAGCTCCAGTTCGAGATATTTGGCTTCCAGACCGCTCTCCCGCAACGCGTTGGCGACGCGGGAAACCCAGTTCTTTTCCCTGAACTGCCGCGCCGACACGTTCACGCAAACGGTCATCGGGGCAAAGCCCGCATCCTGCCAGGCCCGGTTCTGCCGGCAGGCCTCGCGCAGCACCCAATCGCCGATCGGCACGATCAGGCCGGTCTCCTCGGCCATGGGAATGAATTTGAGCGGC
>Ga0182024_10001616_pt1 | contig 57672 bp, 49 predicted proteins | sample P32metaG_FD_120480 | JGI IMG/M metagenome (GOLD analysis project Ga0182024, IMG submission 120480) | Permafrost microbial communities from Stordalen Mire, Sweden - P3-2 metaG (Illumina Assembly) | ecosystem: Environmental > Terrestrial > Soil > Wetlands > Permafrost | place: Sweden: Stordalen...
CCTTGAAGCGCTTCAGCGCGACGATTTCGCGCAGGGCGATGTGAACCGCGTCGGTTCGGGATTTCGCGCCGAGGACCTTTACGGCCTCGTCGGCCAATTGTGTGTCCAAGCGGATCGATGTCAGGGTTACGGCCATAATGCTCCCCCTCCCTTCTACGTATATACAGAATAAGATAATGGTATATACACGTCAAGCATTAATGTGCCGCCGACAGCGAGCCGAAGCCATGAAGAAGAAAAAGATTTCCAAGGCGCGCATGGCGGTCTTGCTGAAGACGAGCCGCTCGCAGGTAGATCGCATTCTCGATCCGAAACGCGACATCACGCTTTCGGGTTTGCAGCGGGCGGCGGCTTTGGTGGGGCAGGGGGTGGTGATTACGTTGGTTTCGGAGATAGGGAAGCCAGGTCCGACCTAGACTTCGCCACCCTTCGCAAAGAACGCGAGGGATGAAGCACCCTGCGTAAAACTCCCCGGTTCAAATTTTGGCACAATGCCCGGATTAGAGGTTTTCTTCCCCTGTTGGTTCTTACGGAAGTACCATCCACTGTTGGGTAGAGTTGCTTCACTGCAAGAAACGCCGATGTGTAATAGACTGACACGGGGAAAGCGTGGCCAATGGCGGTGGAACTAAGCGTAGCTGAAATTCAGCAGGCGTTCATTGAGTACCGGGCCAACTTCAAAGAGCCAATCACCATTTTTTGGTTCGGTGGGCGCCAAGGAGAGATCATCAATGCGATGCACAAGGCTCTTGCACCGTGGCGCGTAGGCTTGGAAAATAAAGAGGACCGCCCAGTGCTCTGGGGCCCACCTTTCGATTGGGAATTCTTCATCCTAACCTATTGCCTAATCCTTGGATTGGCCACGGAGTACAGCACATCCGTCAGGAAGTTCACGGCGACATACGTCAAGCCGATCGCCAGGATGCAGCCTTGCACCAGAAAATAATCGCGGCCGGAGATGGCATCGACCGTCAGGCGGCCGATGCCGGGCCAGGAGAAAATCTTTTCGGTGACGATGGCCCCGGCGAGCAACGCGCCGAACTGCAGGCCCAGGACCGTCAGCACCGGGATCATGGCGTTGCGCAGGGCATGTCGGTAGACCACCGTGCGCTCGGGCAAGCCTTTGGCGCGGGCGGTGCGGATGTAGTCCTGGCTGAGTTCTTCGAGCATCGACGTGCGCACCATGCGGGTGAGAATGGCGGCGAGCGCGCTGCCCATGGTCAGGGCGGGCAGTACCAGATTGGCGAATGAGCCTGCGCCCGAGACCGGAAGCCATCCGAGTTTGATGGCGAACAGCAGGATCAGGATGGGGCCGAGCGCGAAGTTGGGGAACGACAGGCCGAACAGGCTGACGACGGAGAGCAGGCGGTCGTCCCAGCGATTGCGGCGGCGGGCGGAGCGGACTCCGGCGGGGATGGAGAGCAGGATCGCTACGAACAGCGATGCCAGCGTGAGCCGCACGGTGTAGGGATAACGCTGGGCGATGAGCCGAGTTACGGTCTGGTTGTAGCGGATGGAGCGGCCGAGGTCGCCGTGCAGCACGCCTTTCCAGTAACGCAGGTATTGTTCGCCCAGGGGCGCGTCGAGGCCGTAGGCGTGGCGGGTAGCGGCGATGTCGGAGGGCGGGGCGCCTTCGCCGAGCATTTGCGCGATGGGGTCTCCGGGGACGAGATGGATCATCAGGAAGACGAGGCTTACCACCAGCCAGATGACCGGGAGGGTGTAGAGGACGCGTTGGAGGAGGCGGGAGGACATCAGTTCGGCTTCCGGCTTCCGGTTCCCGGCTTCCGGCTGCGCGGGAGTCCTGGGCGGTTGCGCTCGGCGTTCTGAAACAAATTGCAATCATGTACGACGGCCAAGAGTGGAAGCCGAGGGCCGGAAGCCGGAAGCCGCATTTTAATTCCCCGACTGGTGAGCAGCTTCGGCTTCGCCCTCTACCTTGGCGGTTTTTTCGATTCGCACTCTGGCGATGCGGTGGCCTTCCAACTCTTCGACGGTGTAGCGACGGCCTTCGTATTCGAACGAGTCGCGTAGGGCTGGAATCTTCTGCAGGCGCGCCAGAATGAATCCCGCCAGGGTCTCAAAACCGGCGTCGCGCGGGAGAATCAGAGTGTGCTCGGTTTCGAGGTCGCGAATGTTCACCGCGCCTTCGAGCATGAGAACAGATTCATTTTCCAGCGCCGGCTCGGTGGGGGAGACATCGAATTCGTCTTCGATGTTGCCCACGAGTTGCTCAAGGATGTCTTCGACAGTGATCACGCCGGCGGTCGAGCCGAATTCATCGACGACAACCGCAAGATGGCGGCGCCGCTCTTTGAACTCGGAGAGCAGTTCGGCCAGAACTTTGGTTTCGGGTACGACCAGCACGTCGTGCATGATCTGACTGATCTGCATGCGCGAGATGCGAACCGCAGTCGACTGTCCGAGATTGCTGAGACGCAGGCGCATCCAGCGCATGAGGTCTTTGTAATAAAGCACGCCGACAATGTGCTCCGGGCCGCGCTGCGGATCATAGACCGGGATGCGCGAATGCTGGCCCTCGACCACGCGCGCCAACGCCTCCTCGAGCATAAGGTCGGAGGGCAAGGAAAAAATGTCTGGCCGGGCGACCATGACCTCGCGGACGGTGATGCTGTCGAGTTCGATGGCGCTGTGAATCATCTCTTCCTGGAACTCGGGTATCTGGCCGAACTGCCGGCTGGCAGTCACAATGAGCTTGAGTTCGTCGGGCGAGTGAACGGCTCCCCCACGGCGGGTGGCTTTCTCACCAAACACTCGCAGGACCAGGCCACCGGAGCGGCGCATGAAGAACAGGATGGGGTTGGTGATAGTAAGGAATGCTTCCATGGGCGCGGCAACGGCAAGCGCGACCTGCTCGGCGCGCTGCAGGGCCAGGGTTTTCGGCACCAGTTCGCCCAGAATCACGTGCATGTACGTGATCAGGCTGAATGCGATGGCGATGGCAATTGTGTGGGCGTAAACCGCTGCATGCGGCACTTCGTGGACGAAGCGCATGCTCTCCACCAGGCGGGCGACCATAGGTTCGCCGATCCAGCCCAGGGTGAGGCTGACCATGGTGATGCCAAGCTGAACGCCGTTGACGACTTCGTCGAGGTGCTGGTGCAGGCGCTGCACGATGCGCGCACCGATGCGTCCTGCTGAAATGAGCTGCTGGATGCGGGTATCGCGCACACTCACCAACGCGAATTCAGCTGCTGCGAAGAAGGCATTGGCCGCCACCAGGAGCAGGATCAGAAAGACCCGGAGCAGCACAAAGGCGATCATTGATCGGTAATTCTAACATTTTAAAGGCAGTTGCTGAGGGGCAGTTGCCGGTTGCCAGTGAAGCACCTGCGCGGTGGGCGGGGACACCCGCCGGACAGCCGCCGGGACGGCGGCACTATTGGTGCGCAGGGTCACAAAATTCGATTTCTCTAAATGCGCTATCCTTTTAGGAATTCGGCGGTCTAACTGGAAGGCGGCGGATGGTTTAGTTGGCCGCATTGGTCTTTTCGACTCCAGGTCGAAAATCATAGTCTTGAGAATCCCAGGAACAAAAGGAAGTCGGGCCGCGTACCAGAGTTATGAGGGCAGCGGAATGGCTCCCAATCTCCACTAGGCGGTATCTAAGGAGGCGTTGTGAACGGTAACGGAAATCATAAAAAGAAGCGTCGCAAACTGATCATTTGGTGCAGCATTGGCCTGGCAATCGTGCTGCTGATCGCGGTGGGCGTATTTGCGGCGACGCGTGGTGGAACCAGGATTGATCCATCGAAACTGGCCAAGGTGGAAAAGGGCGACCTGGCCAAGAGCGTGGTGGCGACCGGCAAGGTCACGCCCATCACCAAGGTTGAAGTCAAATCCAAAGCCAGCGGCATTGTGAAGAAGCTTCTGGTGGACTACGGCGACAACGTCAAGAAGGGACAGCTCCTGGCTCAGCTCGACAAGATCGAGATCGAGGCACAGGTGGCACAATCGCGCGCGGCTCTGGATGCGGCCGAGGCCAACTTGAAGAGCTCGCAGGCGGACTTTGAACGCGCCAAGGTCGATGCGGAAGGGCCGGATGTTCCGCTGCTGAAGCGCGCCTATGACCGGGCCGTGGGAATGGCGAAAGACGGCGTGGTTTCCGCGTCCGCGCTGGACGATGCAGAGAAGAATTATGAGCTGGCACTGAACAAGCAGAACGTATCGAAGGCGCAAGTGACGGTGCTGAAGGCAAAAATCGCCCAGGCCGGGGCGCAGGTGGCACAGGACCAAGCCAATCTCAAACAACTGGACGAACAGCTCAGCTATACCGACATCATCTCGCCAATTGATGGCATCGTGCTCTCGCGCGACGTGGAAATGGGCGATGCGGTGAGCTCGATCCTGGTGCTGGGTTCGTCGGCGACGCTGGTCATGACGCTGGGCGATACCAGCGAGGTGTACGTAAAGGGCAAGGTCGACGAGAGCGATATCGGCAAGGTGTATCTGGGTCAGCGAGCGCGCATCAAGGTGGAGTCGTTCAAGGACAAGACCTTCGACGGCAAGGTGACGAAAATTTCTCCGATGGGCGTGGAGAAGGATAACGTCACCACCTTCGAAGTACGCGTCTCGATCCAGAATCCGGGCGGCGAACTGAAGGCCGAGATGACCGCCAACGCAGAAATCATTCTGGAAGAGCACAAGAATGTGCTGCAGATTCCGGAAGGCGCAATCCTGTACGACAAGGATAAAAAAGCCTCAGTGGAAGTGCCGGACCCGAAGGGTAAAGAGGGCAAGAATAAAGTTGCCGTCAACATCGGGATCTCGAACGGCGCGAAGACCGAAGTCCTGAGCGGGCTGAAGGAAGGCGATCAGGTAGTGCTGCAGTAAAACACGGCTTCCGGCTTCCGCTATCCGGCTTCCGGTATTCTGAAAGCGTTGGAACCGGAAGCCGAGAACCGAAAGTCGGAAGCCTTTTCTCTTGGAGTCACTACGCTATGAATAACTATCGAACGCTCCGTCCCTCTTCCCTGTCCAGCGGGTCTTCATTCGCGATGTTTGCGATCGCGCTGGTCGTGCTTTTCACCTCCACTGCCGCTTTGGCCTCGACACCCCAGGGCACATTCGAGAAAACGCTCACGGTCAGCGGCTCCGTCAATCTTGAGGTGCTCACGCGTTCCGGCGATGTCACGGTGCGTGCCGGTTCGTCTGGATCAATCTTCATTCGAGCAAAGATCTACGTTGGCAACCACTGGCTCGGGGGCAATCGAGACGCCGACGTCCACGAGATTGAACAGCATCCTCCGATTCGGCAGGAGGGCAACAACATTCACATCGACTATGTGGACATGCACAACATCTCAGTGGATTACGAGATCAGTGTGCCCGCGGATACAGTCATCCGCACCCGCAGCGGCTCGGGAGATCAGATGATTGAAGGCACGCATGGCAACGTGGACACGCAGACCGGATCCGGCGACGTGAAGGTTACAAATCTTACCGGCGAGGTTCGGCTGCAGACCGGCTCGGGCGACGTGCGCGCGCATCAGATTGCGGGCTCGATAAAAGGCGGAACCGGGAGCGGCAGTATCGAGGTTGAAGAGACCAGTTCGGGCGATCTTGACCTGCACACGGGCTCGGGAAATATCACCGCGCGCGGAATTCAGGGCGGTTTCCGCGGCGAGACGGGCAGCGGCGATGTCACGGCGGAGGGCACGCAGAGCGGCTCGTGGGAGATTCATACCGGCTCGGGCAATGTGCATGTTCGCCTGCCCGCGAATGCCGCCTTTGACGCGGACATTTCCACGAGTTCGGGATCGATAGACGTCAATTCGCCAATCGAGATGACCGTACAGGGGCGCGTAGACGATACGCACCGGCAGATTCACGGCAAAGTGCGCGGCGGAGGACCTCTGCTGAAGGTGCGTACGGGTTCGGGCGACATTCATATTCAATAGAAATTCATCTCACCATGGAGTCACAGAGAAGCGGAGGAACTCGTAAGGCTCGGCTTTTCTCCGTGCCTCCGTGGCGAAAACTAAGCCGTCGCAAAAGAAATGGGGAACTGTCGAACATCCGAACACACCGCTACCTATTACCTACGTGCCTTGACGCACAGCTTCTCGACAAATTAGCTTCGCATGCACAGGGATTATTCCGTCTCCTTTATTTCATCTGCCAGCGAGGGAAAAGTTGCCGCATCGTCCGGTCATCACGCTCACCACCGACTTTGGAACTAACGATCATTTTGTTGGCGCCATGAAGGGCGTCATTGTCGATATTGTGCCTGATGTCCAGATCGTGGATATCTCCCATGCCGTGCAGGCCTTCGATGTGCTCGACGGCGCGCTGGCCATTTCCCAGGCATATTCGTATTTTCCGAACGGGACGATTCACATGGTTGTCGTCGACCCCGGCGTGGGCACGGCTCGACGGCCAATTCTGGCCTCGAGCGACGGATATCACTTCGTTGCGCCCGACAATGGCGTGCTCTCCATGGTCTATGCCAAGGAAGAACGCATCCACGTGCGACACATCACATCCGAACATTACTTCCGGCAGCCAGTGAGCAATACGTTCCACGCACGCGACGTGTTTGCACCCGTGGCGGCATATCTGGCGAAGATGGTCGATTCGCACAAATTCGGGGATGAGATTGAAGATTACGTGCGCTTCGCCGCGCCCCGGCCGAAGGCTGCGGGAGAGAACCGCTTGCGGGCCGTGGTGCTGAAGGTCGACCGCTTCGGTAACCTGATCACCAATGTGACGCCCGAAGATGTTCCCGCGCTGTTTGCGGAGTCCGCTACTTTTAAGATCGCGGTGGGAAGCCGCGAGATCACTGACATCCGCAAAACCTTCGCTGAAGGAGGGCCGGGCGAGGTCTTTGGCATTCTCGGAAGCATGGGCTATCTCGAAATTGTGTCCAATCGCGCGGCCGCGGCACAGATCACCGGCGCCGGCAAGGGCGCTGAAGTCAGCATCTTTTTGGGAGAAGCGGCAGCCGCGGGCAAGGGAGCCTAGGGTCGCAAATCGGTTCCCGATTCCTCTACCTGTAAAAGGCCACGCCACAAGCCGCATTCAGCAGAAACGCCAGCGAGACAGCAATCAGCTCCCAGGGCATAACTCGACTCACGCACCTTCCGCAAGGCGATGACTCCAATCCCAAGCAGGGCTAGGCCATTGATCACAGGAAACGGCCGGTTCGGGCCACCGAACGTGCTCCCCCACAAAATGCAGAAGGCTAGGCACAGCAGGCTGGCGAGAACTCCCAACAGAAATCCCAGAATCACTTCGCGGGTCGAGCGGCGATTACGGTCAGGCTGTGTCTCGAACATAATGGGCCAGAGAATCCATCTTTGCGCGGTCCGGGGCTAGGAACTCTTCGGTTTGGGGTGGACGTGGCGCTCCATCTCGGCTGTCCATTTTAGAAAGCGCCAGAGGTCGCCGCGCTCGCGCCACATGAATTCCCAGAATTCCAGAAAACCGATCTGCGTCATCTTCACGCCGGTATAGGTTTCAATCCGCCACAGAAGATAGGGACTGCGCCATGGCGCCAGGCGATGGCCCTTAGTGGCATTCCAGAGAAAGCGGATTTTGTAGCGCACGCAGCCATCATACCTGCAAGTTCAATGGGCCCGGAGAGAATGCTGCGGAGGCGCATGTTAGAATCCAGTCTCTGCTTGGAAATTTCCCGCATGCCTGACCAGAACGCCCGCGAAAAAGCCGAAGACCACTACTACGCCGCGCTCGACCTGATGGCCGACGGGCAACTGGAAAAGGCGGTCGCCGCGTATCAGGAGTCTCTGACCGCCGACCCGACGTTTACCGAAGCCATGCACGGATTGGCGCGCGCTTTGCAGGATTTGCAGCGCTACGATGAGGCCATCGCGGTGGCACAGCGACTGGCGGAGATCGATCCCGACGACGTGCTGGCGCACACCAGCCTGTCGGTGCTGTATCAAAAGAAAGGGATGATTCCGGAGGCTGAAGCGGAAGGCGCCAAGGCGCGGGTTCTGGGATGGAAGCAGCAGTTGAAGAAAAGCTAGCTAGCTGAGAGCTCTCAGCTTTCAGCTCTGAGCCAGTGGGAGCCGCCCGATGCTTGGAGTTCAGGCTTTCACTGACAGCTGAGAGCTGACGGCTGAAAGCTATAGTCCGTACTTCTTCATCAAATGCCGGAATGAGCGGTAGGAGATGCCGAGCACGTCGGCGGCTTTGGTCTGCACCCCGCCGCTCTGGTTGAGCGCATTCTGCAGCAGCGAGCGCTCAATGCCGGCCACATAGCTCTCCATGCCAAGGCCTTCGGGAAGGGTTACGTCGCCGCCGATTTCGGGCAGAGATCCGGCGCCGGCGGAGGCTGCCGCGGCGCGCGCCTTGGGGCGTTCGGCGGGAAGCTGGACGTGCAGTTCGTCGGTGGTTTCCAAGGCAACGGCGCGTTCGACAGTATTCTCCAACTGGCGGACGTTCCCCGGCCACTCGTAGCCACACAACGAGTCGAGCGAGGGCGCATTGACACGCAGGATACTGCGGCCTGCGGCGCTCGCGTACTTTTTCAAGAAGTGGTTCACCAGCAGCGGAATATCTTCCCGGCGCTCGCTCAGAGGAGGCACGCGTATGGGAATAACGTTCAAACGGTAATAAAGATCCTCACGAAACACGTTTTCGGCAACCGCCTTGTCGAGATCGCGGTTGGTGGCAGCGATCACGCGCACATCGATCGCAATTTCGCTGGTACTGCCCACCGGACGCACGGTGCGCTCCTGCAAAACGCGCAGCAGTTTGACCTGCATGGCCAGCGTCATTTCGCTGATTTCATCGAGGAAGATGGTGCCCCCGTCGGCGACTTCGAACAGCCCACGCTTGTTCTGGTTCGCCCCCGTGAATGCGCCTTTCAGGTAGCCGAAGAGTTCGCTTTCGAGCAAAGTCTCAGGGAAAGCTCCGCAGTTGACGGAAACGAAGGCATCGGCGGCACGCGGCGAGCAGACGTGAACGGCGCGCGCGACGAGTTCTTTTCCTGTGCCGCTCTCGCCGTGAATTAAAACCGTGCTGGCAGTGGAGGCGACGGTGCGAACCGTCTGCTTGAGTTTCTCCATGGCAGAACTGGAGCCGATGATGTTGTCGAGCGAGTTGCGAGTGGCGGCGTCGCGGCGCAGCGCGAAGTTCTGTTTGCTGAGATTCAGTTTTTCGACAGCGCGGTTGATCGCCAGCTTGATTTCGTCGACCAGGCCGGGACTCTTGCGAATGTAGTCGGTGGCGCCTCCCGCTTTTACGGCTTCGACGGCGGCCGCGTAGTCGTCGACCGCAGTGATCAGGATGACGGCGGAGTCGGGCGAAACCCGGTGGGCGTGGCGCAGCACCTCGATGCCGTCGATGGTGGCCATCTTGATGTCGGTGATGATGACGTCGTAGAGCGCGCCGTCGATCTTATTTTTCGCCAACTGCCCGGCCTGCACCGTCTCAACGCGGTGGCCCTCGCGGCGCAACGAGATGTCGAGCATTTCGCAGATGGAGCGTTCGTCGTCGCAGACCAGGATGTTAGCCACGCCCACCCCCTCCGGCCGCGGCCAGCATGGGAGCCTTATCCGGTGTGTTCGCGTCCGCGGGGACGGGCCGCCTGGTATCGAGGCGCTGCAGCCTCAATACGAACGTAGCTCCCTGCCCCGGCTTGGATCGCGCCCAAACCTTGCCGCCATGCGCCTGTACAATCTGGTAGACAATGGCCAGACCAAGCCCGGTGCCGCCCTCGAAATTCGACTGAAAGGGCTCGAAGATCTTTTCGATTTGCTGCGGACTCATGCCCGCTCCAGTATCCGTAAATCCGACCTGCCAAACCTCTCCGAGGCTTTCGACAGCGACGGTGAGCACGCCTCCGCCTTTCATGGCGCGCACTGCATTCTCGCAAAAATTCCAAAATACCTGCTTGATCTTGTCCCCATCGGCGATTGTCCAGGCGTGATCAACAGGAAACCGGCGCTCGATCGTGATGCCCGTCTTTTCCGCCGTCATACGGTGATCCATAAGCGTCAGCGTATCTTCAACGAGCTGGATGAGATCGACTTTGTCAAAGTGATATTGTTTGGTGCGCGAATAGGCCAGAAAGTCGGTAATGATGCTGTTCAGCCGCTGCGACTCGCGCGTCACAATGTCGAGCAGACGGCGATGATCCTCGTTCATCTCGGGGACGCCGGAAAGCATGCTGACCGAACCGGAAATAGAAGTCAGCGGATTGCGGATTTCGTGCGCGATAGCCGCGGCCAATCGGCCGACGGCGGCCAGACGGTCCTGCATCCGCACTTCCCGCTCCAGGCGTCGAATCTCGGTGAGATCGTCGAGAACGTAAACGCATCCCAGTTCCCCGCGCTCTGGCACGGTCAGAGCCGCCACCCGTACTCGAACCGTCTTGCGGAATTTCGTCGGAGGAGCATCGAAACGGACCTCGCCGTGGGCCTGCTGCGATTCCAGGGTGGGTAAAGGGTCCAGAAACAATCGATCGACTGGCGCACCCACCAGTTCTGCCGCGGTGCGTTCCAGAAGCCGTTGGGCCGCCCCGTTCACCAGCGTGATGCGCCCGTCCAGACCGGTAGTGATCAGCCCGCTGCTGATGGAGTGAATGATGTTCTCGTGCAGCGCCTGCAAGCTTTCGAGCGCGCCACTCGTGTTCTTCAGTTGTACGCCCACTTGCCTTAGTTTTGCGGTGAGCAGCCCGGCAAGATACGCAACCGTCAGGAAGGCAAACAGATTGACGAAGATGATGGCCTGCAGCGCCTTCAGGCCGGGATGAGTCGTGCAATAGGAAGGAACCACACCAAAGTAGTTCAGTTCCAGCACCGTACCGTAAAGAATAAACGCCAGGGCAGCGACTAACTGCGCCCATACCCGCGGCAGTAGCACGCTGGCAACAATGATGACCAGGGGATAGAGGAAGTTGAGCGAACTGTCCCATCCTCCGGTTTCGTGGATGACAAGGCTGACCAGAATCAGATCGGTAAGCACCTGCAGTGAGGCCTGCAACCGATGCTCCCGCCACAGGGAAAGCAAAAGCACGTAGAACACGGAAAGGCTGTACCAGAAAAGAATGGTGCTGACGAAGAGCCGCATGGGCAACGGCGCAGGACTGAACTGGGCGACCGCCAGCTCAATGGCGAGCAAGAGGGTCAAGATGAAAATGCGGACCCGAACCAGCCATACCAGCCAATTGCGTTCGTCGAACGTCGATTGCATTGCGATCCCGGTAATGCGAAACAATAACCGCGATTCTGCGAACGGCGGTTTCGGTCCTAGGTCTTAGGTCTTAGGTCTTCGGTGCTAGATCTTGGGTATCAAGTATTGGGGTCTTAGGCCCAACACCTGACACCTAAGACCCAACACGTTTCTTGGGCGGGGCCGTTGCTGTTGCGCGGCGAGTCCCGGCCCCCAACCGTTGATTTTCTAGCCAGCCAGCTTGGCGATCATGGCAAACAACGGCATGTAGAGCGAAATCACGATGCCGCCGATCATGATGCCCAGGGTTCCGATGATGAACGGTTCCAGCATAGCCAGCATGTCTTTCGTGGCCGCGTCGACTTCTTCTTCGTAGAAGTCGGCAATCTTCTGCAGCATCGAGTCCATGGCGCCCGTCGCTTCGCCCACCCCGATCATCTGCGTGACCATATTCGGAAACACACCGCACTCGCGCAACGGGTCGACGATGGTGCGTCCTTCTTCGATGGCTTTGCGCACCTTCATCAGCGCCTCTTCCAGCACGGCGTTGCCTGAGGTCTTCGCCGTAATGGTCAAACCTTCCAGAATGGGGACGCCCGAGGTGATCAGCGTGCCCAGGGTACGGGTGAAGCGGCCCACGGCGATCTTGCGCAGCAGCGACCCGATCACCGGAATGTGGAGCAGCATCTTGTCGAAGTAATAACGGCCGCGGGGATGCTTGCGGATCTGCTTGATCCCGAAGAAGAGAGCAAAGCCACCCACAAAGAACATCCACCAGAAACTCTGCACGAAGGAGCTCAGCCCCATGACGATGCGGGTCGGAAGAGGCAGGTTGACGCCCAGTCCGGCAAACAGGTTGGCGAAGATCGGCACGACCCACTTGAGCAGCGCGCCCACAATCAAGACTGCCATGCTGACGACGGCGACGGGGTAGATCAGCGCGGACTTCACCGCTGATTTCAGGCGCACGGCCTTTTCCACGTAGGTGGCCAGGCGCTGCAGAATGATGTCGAGAATACCGCCGGTTTCACCGGCCTCGATCATGTTAGTGGTCAGGTCGTCGAAGACCACCGGATACCCGCGCATGGCATTGGCGAGCGTAGCGCCGCCCTCCACCGTGGTCCGCACGCCGGTTAAAACCTTTTGGAAGGACTGGTTTTCCTGGTTCGCTGCCAGGATTTCCAGACACTGCACCAGCGGCAGGCCGGCATCGATCATGACCGAAAACTGGCGAAAGAAGATCGCGATTTCCTTGGTCCCGACCTTGCCGGAGCCAAATGTGGGCATTGAGAATTCTTTGCCTTTTTCCCGAATCGCACCGGGTGTGATGCGCTCGCGCCGCAGCGCCTGCGTCAACGCCTGCTTGTTGGGCGCCATCCGCTCCCCGGAAATCTTCTGTCCGGATGCGTCCTTGCCGGAAAATGTAAAGACTGGCATGGTTTAGGTTCTCCTCACTGATATAGCTGCATTGTGAAAACTGTGTTCGTAATGTTTATGCTGCAGCCGCCTTAGTGCTTGGCAGGAGCAGCGCCTCTGGCTAAAGTGGTACCTGCCGCGGTCGGCCGGTTGATCAAACTGGCGCCACGGTTGATCATTTCCTGCAATTCATCCACATTGCTGGAACGCGCCATGGCGGTTTCCAAAGAAATCTGTTTCTGGAAATAGGCCGCGGCCAGCGATTGGTTAAACGTCTGCATTCCAAATTTTTCCTGTCCGGACTGCATGGAGGAGTAGATCTGGTGAATCTTGTCTTCGCGGATCAGGTTGCGGACGGCGGCGTTGGGGATCAGAATCTCCATGATCATGGCGCGGCCTTTGCCGTTGATCGTCTGCAGCAGGCTTTGGCACATGATGCCTTCCAGAACCAGCGACAGCTGGGCGCGAATCTGCGGCTGCTGGTGCGCTGGGAATACGTCGATAATGCGGTTGATGGTCGACGTCGCCGAGTTCGTGTGCAGCGTGCCAAAGGTCAAGTGACCGGTTTCGGCGATGCGCAGGGCCGACTCGATGGTTTCGAGATCGCGCATTTCGCCGATGAGCACCACATCGGGATCTTCACGAAGCGCGGCCCGCAACGCGTCGGTGAAACTCTTGGTGTCGGCGTGAAGCTCACGCTGGTTGACCAAGCAGTTCTTGTTCATGTGCACAAATTCGATCGGATCTTCGATGGTGAGAATGTGGTCGTGGCGCTCACAATTGATCTTGTCGATCATGGCCGCGAGCGTGGTGGATTTGCCCGAACCGGTCGGCCCTGTGACCAGCACCAGGCCGCGCGGCTTGTCGCAGAGCTTGCTGACGACGGGCGCCAAACCCAGCTGGTTGAACGACTTGATTTCGAAAGGGATCAAACGGAAGACGGCGGCCGTGGCGCCGCGCTGGTTAAACACGTTGGCGCGGAAACGGGCCAGTCCCTTCAATCCGAACGAGAAGTCCAGCTCGAGGCTTTCTTCGAAGCGGTGTTTCTGGGAATCGGTCATGACACTGTAAGCCAACTGCTTGGTCTCGGCCGGCGTCATCTGCGGCAGATCCAGCGGTACCAGGTGTCCATGCACTCGAATCTGGGGCGGCGAATTGGTGGTGATGTGCAGATCGCTGCCGTTCATCTCCAGCATTCTCTTGAGCAGATCGCTTAACGACAAACCCATTTGAGATTCCTTCCCTTTCAGTTGCTACATCTTCAAGTTGTTACTTTGCTTCCGCATCAGTGAATCGTTTCGCGTGCAACTTCCTCGAGCGTAGTCATTCCCGCTGCCACCTTGATCAATCCACTCCGCCGCAGCGTGATCATGCCGCGCTCGATGGCCTTCTTTTTCAACTCAACCGCCGAGGCACCCACTAAAACTAGTTCCCGAATCTCGTCGTCGACTTCCATGACCTCGTACAGTCCGCAGCGGCCCTTGTATCCCGTGTTGTTGCACACTCCGCAACCTTTTCCCTTCTGGATCTTCACGGTCTTGGATTCTTCAGGAGTGAAGCCTGCGTCAATCAGCGTCTGCGCCGGTACTTCCATCACCTCGATGCAGTCCTTGCAAATGCGCCGGACCAGGCGTTGCGCGCAGATGAGGTGTACCGACGTCGCCACCAGGAACGGTTCAATACCCATGTTCATAAGGCGGGTGATGGTTTCCGGCGCACCGTTGGTGTGCAGCGTCGAAAGCACAAGATGGCCCGTGAGCGCGGCTTTGATGGCAATTTCCGCGGTCTCAAAGTCGCGGATTTCGCCGACGAGAATGATGTTGGGATCTTGCCGCAGGAACGATCGCAGAGCGGCGGCAAAGTTCAATCCGATCTGCTCCTTCATCTGCACCTGGTTGACGCCGGCTAATTGGAACTCGACTGGATCTTCCGCGGTCATGATGTTGGTGTCGGGCTGGTTCAGGCGCGAGATCGCAGAATAGAGCGTGTTGGTCTTGCCCGATCCCGTCGGTCCCGTGACCAGCACCATGCCGTAAGGCTTCAGAATGGCTTTTTCGAATTTCACCAGTGACTCGGCCTCGAAGCCGAGCTTGGTCATGTCGAGACGCAGGTTCTCTTTGTCCAACAACCGGAGCACGATCTTCTCGCCCCACAACGTGGGCAGCGTGCTGACGCGGAAGTCGAGCTGCTTCTTGCGGCCGCCGATGTTCATCTTCAGCATGATGCGGCCGTCCTGCGGCAGACGCTTTTCGCTGATGTCGAGCTTCGACATGATCTTCAGGCGGGATGTAATCGCGTCCTTCAACTTCAACGGCGGAGACATGATGGACTGCAGTACGCCGTCAATACGAAACCGGACCCGGAATTCTTTTTCGTAAGGTTCGATGTGGATGTCGCTTGCGCCCCGTTTCACCGCGTCGCCCAGAACCACGTTGACCAGCTTGACGACAGGAGCTTCGTCGGCCGCTTTTTCCAGTTCGGCCAGCTCCATCTGCTGCTCTTCCGATTGCAGTTCGACGTCGCTGTCGCCCATCTCCGACATCGACTGCATCACGGTTTCGAGATCTTCTTCCCTGGTCCCGCCGTAGGCCTTCTCAATCCCCGCCAGGATGGAGCTTTCCGAAGCAACCACCGGCTCAATATTGAAGCCGGTCATAAACTTGATATCGTCCATCGCGAAGACGTTCGTGGGATCGACCATCGCGATGGTGAGCGAGGCGCCCACTCGGCTCAGCGGAAGAATCTGGTAGCGCTTGGCGGTCTCGAACGGAATCAGCTTGACGACTGCAGGATCAATCTCGAAGTAGGAAAGGTTGATGGCGGGAACGCCATACTGCCGGGAGAGGAAATTGGTGACGTCTTCGTCCGTAAGAAAGCCAAGCTTCACCAGGGCGGATCCCAAGCGACAGCTCTGCTCCTTCTGGACCTTATTCGCTTGTTCCAACTGCTCTGGAGTAATGATCTTCTCTTTGACGAGAAGGTCACCCAGCCGTTGAGACATACCCAGATCTCCTATCCGCGCGGATGGAACGATGCCTCGCACTTGTGCGGGCACAGCGCAAACGGCCGCCCATCGTTGGGAGAGACGCAGCTCATTCGCGTTGACACAAATTGTCAACGCAACTGGATTACTTCACCAGTAACTTTGGTACTTGGACCTGATGAAGAGATTCACCCGTAGGGTGGCATTTCCGCTGAACTCCGCGCCAAATGCCGTTTTTCTAGCGGCGGATGGGTGGTTTGCCCGCTCAGGTACATGCACTTCAGTAAGTTTCAGTCACCTTTTTGGGGACGGTGTAACCACCGAAGAGCACGGTCAATTAGACTCGAACTAAGGAATTCTTAATTTGTCGCGAGCCCGCAAAGAAAAAGAAAACGAAGTTCTGCAGTACTATCGCGCGCTTTATCGTGCGTGGGGAGCGCAGCACTGGTGGCCAGCCGAAACGCGCTTCGAAGTCATTGTCGGGGCCCACCTGACGCAAAACACTTCTTGGACCAACGTGGAGCTTGCTTTAGAAAACTTGCGTTCGGCGCAGGTATTGAGTATCGAAGGAATTCGGGAAGTGTCGCTCGGTAGACTCGAGCGCCTGATTCGTCCATCCGGTTATTTCCGCCAAAAAGCCGCGCGGCTCAAGACGTTCGTCGCCTTCCTCGACAAGCACTACCGGGGCTCGCTCGATCAATTTTTCGCTCAGCCGACCGAAAAACTTCGCGAAGAGTTGCTCAGCTTGAATGGGGTAGGGCCGGAAACCGCGGACTCGATTCTCCTCTATGCTGGGAATCATCCTGTCTTCGTCGTGGACGCCTATACCCGTCGCATCCTCGATCGCCACGGGATTCTGCCAGAGAAAACGGATTACGAAGAAATTCGGGAACTGTTCCAGCGAGCTTTGGCGCCGGTAGTTCACCAGCAGGAGATCGCCCTAGCGAATGTGCCGCCGCCGCTTGCATCAAGCTTGCACGGCGCTGCTCACCCGCCGTCAGCGATGAGCACGGTTGCGCGTACGGCTCTGGTACAGGTCTACAACGAAATGCACGGGCTCATCGTTGGAGTGGGAAAGAACCATTGTGGAAAATCACAGCCCAAATGTGACGAATGCCCTTTACAGCGTTTCCTGCCTGGGGTTAAGTGATTCTGTTAAGTGATTAGGTTAATTAAGCTAAGTGATGAGAACGATGTGTACGCGACAAGAATAAGCAGACCATGCCAAGTCCGTGCCCGCAGCTTCGATTCCTGGTCCTGTTTCTGACCGCAACCGCGGTGACACCTTCCCTCTCGTTGCGGCAAGCAGCCGACCAATCCCATCTGCTCGTCGGCACAGCCGTTCGTCCCTCCCTGTTTTCCGAGGCTGCCTACTCGGCAACGCTGGCTCACGAATTCAACATGGTCGAGCCTGAGGATGTGATGAAGTGGTGGGTCGTGCGGCGGAATGCTGGTACATTCGACTTCCGCGAGGGCGATGAAGTCGTCCGCTTCGCACAGGCTCACGGCATGAAAGTTCGCGGACACTGTCTGGTATGGGATCACGACAATCCCGAGTGGCTTGTGCAAGGCAACTTCACCCCGGCTCAGTTATCCCACTTATTGCAAGAACACATCACCACCGTGATCAAGCACTACGCCGGCCAGGTCTTCGCCTGGGATGTGGTGAATGAGGCTCTGGATGAGAAGGGCCGAGTCAAGGATTCTCCCTGGTACAACCGTCCCGGCATCGGACTGTCTGAAAGGGACACGGCCTATATCGAGCAGGCGTTTCGGTGGGCGCATGAGGCTGACCCGCAGGCGCTTCTCTTCTACAACGAGGCCGAGGGCGAAGGACTCAATCGCAAGTCCGATGCGGTCTATGCGATGGTGAACGACTTCAAACTTCGCGGCGTCCCCATCGATGGAGTCGGCCTGCAGCTGCACATCTCGCAGCTTGATTTCGATACCGCAGCAATTGCCGCCAATATCGCGCGTCTGACCGCGTTGGGAGTTCAGGTCCACATCACGGAACTCGACGTGTCCCTGCCCTTGGACGCCAGTCGCCTGGTCGCGAACGATGATCTTCTTCACCAGGCGGAGGTGTATCGCGGCGTGGTTCGGGCCTGCCTGCAAAATCCAGGCTGTACCGCCATTCAAACCTGGGGATTCACTGATAAATACTCGTGGATCGGATCTCACTCTCACGGTAGGCGCGGCGCGGCGCTGCTGTTTGACCGCACCTACAAGCCCAAGCCCGCTTACGATGCCATGTTTGACGAGATCGCGAGCAAACGAAGTCGGCTGCGGTGAGCACCAATCGGACCTCATTTGCTCGCGTGCGGCCGCGTCTCTGACCCGGTCCCCCACTCGCCCGGCCATCCATTTCACACCATGACTGAACAGAGTCGCTGCGTGCTAATGCAGCTTAGGTCGGCAACTGAGCATCTATAATGACTTGCACGTGCTGGCGTTTCCGTGTCCAACGCAGACCGGGTGCGCCTGGGCGCGGAAATGCCAGTGCCACAGTCGACCTCAATCCCGCCTGCGAAAACCTCGCACCGCAAGCAGGTCATCATTCTGCTCGCGATTTCTGTTTTTCTGTTGCTTGTCATCCTGGTTTCGCAAACTGCCTTTGACCTCACGTTTCTCCGTCCCGGCAACAATCAGGACATTATTGTCTTTGCCGCTCTCTCCGCCCTGATCTTCCTTCTATTCGTCGCACTCACCTTTGTTCTGCTGCGCAACCTGCTGAAACTCTTTGCCGAACGTCGTCTGGGAGTGCTGGGCTCGAAGTTTCGTACGCGCATGGTCGCCGGTGCGCTTCTGCTGTCTTCGCTGCCCGTGATGGTCATGTACTGGTTTGCCTACGGATTGATGAATCGCTCCATTGACAAGTGGTTCTCGACCCCGGTAGAGGAAGTGCGGGCCGATACACACGCCATGGCTAAGCTGCTGGCCAGTTATGCCACCCAGAACGCGCGCGCCGAAGCGTCTTCCATTGCCGCGGCTCCGGAGATTGAGCGGGGCTTCTCCGGGCACGGGTTCTCGGGTGTCGTGACTGAGTTTCAGCGCCACGAACTGACACTGCAAGGTGGATTCGCGCTGGCGGTTCGAGACGGCAACCAGGAAGCGAGTTTCAACGTGCCCGCGCCGTGGCCAGTCCTAAAGTCCAGACTGCCAATGGCAGAAGCGGCCTTGGGAAATCCCGCTCAATTTACCTGGCAGCAAACGGATTACACTCTGGGTAGCGCTCAGGCGCCGGGCGGAGGCCTGATTCTAGTCGCGATTCCGCTTCCCGGGGAGTTTTCGCAAACTGTACGTCAGGTCGAGGCCAGCCAGCAGCGCTACTACGATCTGGCCCGCGAGCGGAAACTGGTGCGCCGCACTTACATGGGTTTGCTGCTGCTGCTCACCATGATCGTGCTCTTCGTCACCACCTGGCTTGCCTTATTCCTCTCGAAGATTGTCACTCGACCGCTGTCAGCCCTGGCCGAAGCCACTCAGGAGATTTCGCGCGGACGCCTCGACTATCGCGTGCCGGTCAGCGCCGCCGACGAAATTGGCGACCTGGTGCGCTCTTTCAATCGCATGGCGGAGGATCTGGAGGGCAGCCGGCGCCAGCTTGAGGCTTCCAGCCGCGACCTGAGCGCGGCCAACGCGGAGCTCGACCAGCGCCGCCGTCAAATGGAAACCATCCTCGAGAGTATTCCGACCGGCGTGCTCTCGCTCGATGCCGGGAGGCGCGTGACCCACGTCAATCAGGCGCTGCTCCGCATGTTTCATCCCGACGCCGGACGTGACGGCGGCCCTCAGATTCTCCGCGGAGCGTCTCTGACGAATGTGTTCCCCGCCGAAGTTTTGGAAGATTTCGAACCGCTTCTCCGCCGCGCCGATCGCATGGGCATGACCACCAGCCAGATGCAGATGCAACTGCCCCGGGTATCGTTGAACGTCGCCGTCACCGTCGCCACTCTCCGGCATCAGGGCGAGGGTTCCGGGTACGTCGTCGTCTTCGAAGATCTCTCCGATCTCCTGAAAGCTCAAAAGCAGGCCGCATGGCGCGAAGTGGCGCGCCGGGTGGCGCATGAAATCAAGAATCCGCTGACCCCGATTGCATTGTCGGCGGAGCGCATTCAACGGCATCTCGACCGTGCCACGCCAAATGATCCCGCGTCGCTCGGCGTGGTCCGCTCCTGCGCGGAAACCATTGCCGGGGCAGTCGAGACCGTGCGCCGGCTAGTGGACGAGTTCGCCACACTGGCGCGCTTCCCCGTGGCCAAACCGCAACCGGCCGACATTAACGAAGTCGTCGAGAATGCGCTTTCGATGTTCAACGGACGGCTCGATGGAATTGACGTCCACAAATCCCTGGCCTCCGATCTGCCGAAGGTTATGGCCGATAGCGAGGCCATCAAACGCGCCGTCGCTAATCTAGTCGATAATGCCGCCGAAGCATCACAAGATTCCGTGGTGCGGGAGATTGAAATTTCGACCGCATTGGTGGCGACCCGCGACGCGGTCGAGATCACCGTTGCCGACTCCGGCCACGGCGTGACCCGCGAGCTCAAGGAAAAACTCTTCCTGCCATATTTTTCCACCAAGAAACGAGGCACCGGCCTTGGCTTGGCCATCGTCAGCCGCATCGTGGAAGATCATCATGGCACCATCCGCGTAGAAGAAAATCATCCCATCGGCACGCGTTTCATCGTTGAACTTCCCGTGGTCCTCGAACCCACGCCGGCAGCGGCCACAGTCCACCATGCATAACATCCTCATCGTTGATGATGAAGGCGGAATTCGCGACTCCCTGGCCGGCATCCTGACGGACGAAGGCTATTCCACCTCTTCCGCGGGGAGCGGCGAGACCTGCCTCGACTTGCTGCGCAAAGTCCCATTTGACGTGGTGTTGCTCGATATCTGGCTGCCCGGGGGCGACGGCCTCGAAACTCTGGAGAGGATTCGCGAGTTCGACAATCCTCCCGAGGTCATCATGATTTCCGGCCACGGAACCATCGAGACCGCGGTACGCGCGACGAAACTGGGCGCTTATGACTTCCTGGAAAAACCGCTCTCCCTGGAAAAAACCCTGATCCTGGTCAAGAACGCTATCGAGTCGAAGAAATTGCAACGCGAGAACGTGGATCTGAAAAAGCAGCTTCAGGTGAAGAGCATCATCGTGGGCGATAGCATCCCGATGAAGGCGCTGCGCCAGCAGATTGGCCTGATGGCTCCGACCAACGGTCGCGTTTTGATCTACGGCGAGTCCGGCACCGGCAAGGAACTGGTGGCCCATGCGATTCACGGCCAGAGTCTGCGCAAGGACGAGACTTTCGTCGAGGTCAACTGCGCCGCGATTCCGGAAGATCTGATCGAGAGCGAACTCTTTGGACACTACAAGGGATCGTTCCCCGGAGCGGCCGCCGACAAGGAAGGCAAGTTTCAGAGAGCTCACGGCGGAACGCTCTTCCTCGATGAAGTCGGCGACATGAGCCTGAAGACGCAATCGAAAGTCTTGCGCACGCTCGAGGAACAGCGCTTCACACCGGTGGGCAGCGATAAGACAATAACGGTCGATGTTCGCGTGATCGCCTCGACCAACAAAGATCTGGATGAAGAAATCTCGCGGGGCAACTTCCGCGAAGATCTTTTCTACCGGCTCAATGTGATTCCCTTCTTCGTCCCACCCTTGCGCGAACGCAAAGAAGATATTCCTCTGTTTACGCGGCACTTCCTGAAGGAACTGGCGGCGACCTATGGACGCCGCCCCCGGGAAATCACCGATGACGCTGTTGAAATATTGATGCGTTACTCCTGGCCGGGCAACGTGCGCGAATTGCGCAACGTGATTGAACGCATCGTGATCATGAATCCTACGACCACGCGCTTCGACAGCAAGCATTTGCCGCCGTTGGTTTACCGCGAAGGCGGTCGGCGCGCGCCTAAGAGTGAATTTTCCACGCTGCATCAGGCTAGGGATGCCTATGAACGCGACTACATCCTCAAGACCCTCGACCAGAACCACGGCAACGTGAGCCGCACGGCGGAGGTGCTGGGCCTGGAGCGCAGTCATCTGTACCGCAAGATGAAAACCTTGGCGATCGCGGCGAAGGAGTAACCGAGAGCTAAAGCGACTCTCATCCCGAGCAACGCGAGGGACCTTTGGTTTTTCCCGGGAGCAAGACGCACTGCCAACGTCCGCAGTTCACCTTTCGGTTCGAACGCTCTTCAGACTTCCGGAAGCCGGAAGCCGAGAGCCTGAAGCCTTGCCTCTTCAGCGTCGCTTTAGTGCTTCCAACTCCTCCAGCGTTCGCGGCCAGTCCGATCCCAGTAGCCGAGACAAACTCCGATCCGCCAGAACTTTTCCACCCGTCTGGCAGCGCGCGCAGTAGTTCGTTTCTTTGTTCGCATAACGAATCCGCAAAACTTTGTCGCCGCATCGCGGGCACGGCTCGCCATAGCGCCCATGAACCGCCATCCCCTTGCGAAACGCAGTGACCTTTTCCGGAAAGTCGGCCTTCGCTTCAGCGCGGAGTCCCTCCATCCAGTGTTCGAGGGTGTGCCGAGTGGCAGCGAATAATCTCTCCCACTCGTGCGCTTCCAGTTTTTGCGTGAGCGTGATTGGCGACAGTTGCGCCGCGTGCAGGATCTCATCCGAATAGGCATTGCCGATACCACTCACCAGGCGAGGATCGGTAAGCGCCCGCTTGAGCGTATGGTTTTCTGTCGCGAGCGTAGCGCGGAACAAATTAAGATCGCTGGAGAAGATGTCGATTCCTCCAGGATCCATGGAACGCAGGCTCTCCTCACCCTGCAGTACGTGCAACGAGGCGCGATGTTTTGTGCCGGCTTCGGTAAGAACCAGAGAACCGTTGGGAAAATCGAAGGCTGCCAGACTCCGGCGGCCGGCCAGCTTGGCTTGCGGCTCCCGCCAGTGCAAACGTCCGGCAATCATCAAATGCAGCGCCAGCCACAGGTCCTTCTCTAATCCGATCACAATGCGCTTACCAATTCGCCGCAGTTCGCAGACCACCCGACCCTCCACACTCGCCAGCGGCGGTTGCGCGGTTCGCAGCAGAAAGGCGCTGTTAAGCCTTATGTGCTCCAACGGCCGACCGACTATGCGTGGTTCGAGCGCGCTAATATAAGCGGCAATATCCGGCAATTCCGGCATGAATACCAGATTGCACGTCGTATCCCCACTTTGGCAACTGCGCCGTGACCGCCTTAACTAGCGAGGATGATTGGCCATTCGGTTGAAAACCGTAAGCCGACTTTTTCTGCATCCTTCGGACAATCGAATTTCCGTTTGGAGAATCTAATGCACTATGCGGATACGAAAACGGCTAATCGGCTTCATCGTAATTCTCCAGTCCATCCTTTTGTTGATCCATTTCTTACTCTATAAGACGTGGACGTTTTCCGCCGCGGGCAGCGATCCTCCTCGTGCGCTGTGGACGAAACTCCTCTTCGGACTTTTATCGGTGAGCTTTGTGGCTGCTTCCCTGCTCGCCTTTCGCTATACCAATGCTGCGCTGCGCGCGTTTTATCGGGTCGCTGCGGTTTGGCTGGGTCTTCTGACCTTCCTGTTCCTCGCGGCGGTTTCCGGTTGGACAATCTTCGCAATCTCGCGGCTGGGTGGGCGCGAGTTGGACTTTCATCGGATGGTTGAATTTCTGTTTGCTGCGGCTCTAGTGGCCGGATTCTACGCAGTCTTCAATGCAAGCTGGACGCGAATCACGCGCACCACGGTGCGGCTCGCCAACCTGCCGGCCGCGTGGCGCGGGCGAAGAGCGGCGCTGATCAGCGATGTGCACCTGGGGCACGTGCGAAACGGCAGGTTTCTGCGGCGCTTGGTTGCGAAGATTTTGAGGGAAAAGCCGGACGCGATCTTTATTGCCGGCGATTTATACGACGGCACGGCCATTGACGCTGGGCAAGCGGCGGAGCCATTGAATAAGTTGACGGCACCACAAGGCGTATATTTTGTCGCGGGCAATCACGAGCAATTTGGCGACGACAGCAAATATCTGGGTGCCATTGCGGCCGCGGGAGTGCGCGTGCTCAGCAATGAGAAGGTGGAAGTGGAGGGTTTGCAGATTATTGGTGTGCCGTACCGGAATGCGGCGCAAGACGGGCACTTTGCGTCGGTCCTGCGCGGCGTCGGCTTGGATCGCGACCGCGCCAGCATCCTGTTGACGCATGCTCCCGACCGCCCGGAAATCGCGGAGGCTGCGGGCGTTTCTCTACAGCTGTCCGGGCATACTCACCTTGGACAGTTCATCCCTTGGAGTTGGATGGCGCGACGGATTTACCGCCAATTTGTGTACGGCTTAAGCCGGATCGGGAAGATGCAGGTTTTCACTTCGAGCGGCGCAGGAACGTGGGGACCACCACTGCGCCTGGGATCGAATCCCGAGATTGTGATGCTCGAGTTCGCCAGTTTATGAAATCCTATTTACTCGAAGTCAATCTTCTCGAATCCCAAACCCTGTAACAGGCTGGTGATCGTCGAAATCCCATTCTGCTGCGCGGTTCGCAAAATGCCTTCGGCCATGGCGGCCTCTTGCAGTTGACGTTCTGCCTCCTGGCGCACTTGCGTTTCCAGATTGGGATCCGTGGAGACCAGCAGCCCAGTTTGCCTGGAGTATACCCGCGTCTTCGCGCTGTCGATGCGAGTGCTGAAAACCTGCGGTGCCGGGAGATGCAAGCGAACCTGCTTGCCTTCTACTCTAACGTCACCCGGCTTCAGACTCGAGAAATCAACTCCGGCGACAACTTCGCCGTGCACCAGCATCAAGAGGCGATCGCCGGCCAGAAAATCCGGAAAGATGGAGCTTTCTTTCGCGCCGGCCACGATCTTGTCCATGGTATAAACCACCGTCTCCAGCCGCTGCAGTCGCTGAATACGATCGACCACAGTGGGCTGGCTTACATCGATACTGAGGGTTCTGCCCGTCACTGCCGTCCACATATGGCTCAACAGGGCTCGCCCCGAATTTCGCGAGAGCATCAGCCATCCGATTGAACCGACAAAAATCACACCCAGGAACAGTCCGAGCACGAGAGCAAATACCACCGCCGCGCGGGATCGAGCAGGTTTGGGAGATGCGGGTATACCAGGATCGTGAGGCATACAGCAAGGTTATCACCCGGCGAGGGGCGGGGCGCGCGACGGACTACTCCCGCAAAAAATAGGATGCGAACCTGGAAGCGTGAGAGCAAACAAAACCTAGGGGAGCGGCTGTAGCGCCTGGCAAGCGGCTTCGCTCGCCATCGCCGCGCCGGTGGGGTCCACGCGAATCACGGCATCCTCGAACGAGCAGAAGCTGCGGATACCCGTCTGGTTGAGCGTGACCGGAACTCCCGTCGCATAATATTGCGTGGCCGGAGGACCTCCCGCGCCAACGGCAGTGAAGTTATAGCCGCTCTTGTTGCCGCCCGCCAACACACTGTCGATCAGGCACCCAGTAGCTTGACCGGGAGTGCAAGGAGACGCTCCCCCCAGGTTGGCCAAAGTCGCGGCATAGCCGACGCTCGGATAAGAGGAACTATAGGTGATCTCGGCGGTGTTGATGGTGCGGATGGAGCCCACGGCGGAAGACTCGTTGGCGGCCATCTTGGCGCGCAGCAAGTTGGGGATTGCGATCGCCGCGATGATCAGAATGATCGCGACCACAATCAAAAGCTCGATGAGCGAGAAACCCTTTTGCTTCCGCATCGAAATTGTCCTTCGCCTCAGAGTTCGCGTGCAGCACACCGGGCGCGCCGACGCGGAGAAACCTATCGCTTCACCATGTGAATCTCGGTGCCGTTCTTATAGAACTTCACCTCATCCATCAGTTGATTGATGAGAAAAATTCCGCGGCCGTGATTGGAGTAGAGATTCTCGCCCATGGTGCAACTGGGAATCGCCTGGGGATCGAACCCCGGCCCGGGATCACGCACGATGATGAGAATGCCCCGTTGCTCGTCACAAGCCACCACGCACTCCACGATTTTGCTCGGATCTTCCTTGGCGCCATGAATCACGGCATTGGCCAGCGCCTCTTGCAAGGCGAGTTCAATAGCATCCTCCTTGCCGTCGACGCATTTCATGTCGCGGACCGCCCGCATCACTTGCGCCACGACCGGGTCCACGGACTTCCGGTCGGCCGCAAGCGTGATTCGCACCCGCAGGCTCAGTTTTTCTGGATCGAAGTCGTGCGCCGGGAAGTGTTCCTCGGAAGAAGTCCCAGATTCCATGGTTGGATCGCTCGTCCTATGTCTGCCCGTGGGGCGCGGCTTGTTTCGATTTTAGCGGCACGGCCCAAATCCCGCAATGGCCGCCCCATTTGAACCATTTGAAGCGTTCGCTACCCTAACGCAACCTCAGTCTTCTGTAGGGTTTCCGCCGTGGTCCGCAGTTCTGATCGTCTGTGCGCCCTGCTCTATTGTCCTAGGTTCCGGCGTCCTGGGTTCCAGCATCCTAGGTTCGAGCATCCGGTGCTCAAATTGCCGGCGCCAGTCGAGTTCTTCCACAAATCGGCGCGAATCCCGCCAACCCGGTTCTGCTTTTACGTAAAGTTCGAGAAAGACTTTAGTTCCCAGCATGCGCTCGATTTGCAAACGAGCCGACGTGCCGATCTTTTTCAGCATCTGCCCGCCCTTTCCGACCAGAATCCCCTTCTGCCCCGCGCGCTCGCAATAGATGGTCGCCGCGATTCGTGCGAGCCGCGCGCCTTCCTCGAAGTTATCGACGATGACGGTGGTTGCGTAAGGAATTTCTTCGCTGGTATTCAGCAGCACCTGCTCGCGGATGATTTCCGCCGCCATGAATCGCGCCGGCTGGTCGGTGACTTGATCTTCAGGAAAGTATGCCGGGCCGGCCGGGAGCTCCGCGATTACCATTTCCAGAAGCGTGTCCAGACCTTTGCGCTTGAGCGCGGAAATCGGGATCACTTCGCTGAAGTCATAGAGCTTGCGGTACTGCTCGATGAGGGGCAGCAGCTTTGACTTCTCGCGAATCAGATCAACTTTGTTCAGCATCAGAAATGCCTTCGTTCGCGGCCGCCGCAGCAGATCGAGCGCAAACTGGTCGCGGGGATCGAACTTGCGCGTGACATCCATGATCACCAGCACGAGATCGCATCCCTCCAGCGCTTCGTGCACCTCGACCATCATTTTGCGGCCCAGAGAACTGTCCGGCTTGTGAACCCCGGGAGTATCGACCAGCACGATCTGCCCACCGCCCTTGCCCTTCCGCTTTGGAATGTGCACCACGCCCTGAATGCGGTTGCGCGTGGTTTGTGGCTTGGGCGAGATGATCGCCAGTTTCTCGCCCACGAGCGCATTGAGCAACGTGGACTTGCCTGCGTTAGGGCGGCCGAGAATGCAAACGAAACCGGAGCGAAATGGCATAGGGAACCAGCTACTAGCTTCTAGCTTTTGGCCTTTGGCTTTTGGCTTTTGGCTTCAACTTCGAACGATTCCTTCATCTTAGGCTACGAATCGAACTGCGCGCACAGCCAGCCAACAAAATCCTGCGTAGGAGCCTGCTTGGGTTAGGAGCCAAGAGCCAAAAGCCAAGAGCCAAAAGCTAGACCCTGCTTTATATCAGTTTCATCTGCTGGGGCTGTACCGCAGTAACTCGTACCCGCTCCACTTTGCGGTCGGTGGATTCCAAGACCTCAAAGCGCAGCCCGGCTTCCTGCACCACCTCGCCCTTGCGCGGAATCCGGCCGGCAAGTTCGCTGACCAGGCCGGCTATGGTGGCCGACTCTTTTCCTTCCGGCTTGCTGCCGAAGAGTTCATCGAGACGGTCCACGTCCATCCCGCCGGCAACGATAAACGAGCGCTCGCCTTCCCGCACAATTTCCGGCTTTTCATGGTCGTCGCGAATCTCCCCCACGATCTCTTCCACCAGATCCTCGATAGTGACCAGTCCCGCTACGCCGCCATATTCGTCCACCACAATCGCCATGCGGATATTCTGCTTTTGCATTTCGCGAAGCAGATCGCTGCCCAACTTGCTCTCTGGCACGAAATAGACGTCGCGCCGCATGATCGTATCCAGAATGCGAACGTGCGCTTCGCTGTCGGGCACTTGCAGCACGTCCTGCGTGTAGACGATTCCCTTAATGTTATGGATGTTGCCCTCATACACGGGCACGCGCGAGTAGTGCTTGACGCGCAGCAATTCGATGAAGTGCTCGACCGTAGTTTCCGCGGGCACGGCAAACATCTGGGGACGCGGTTGCATCGCCTCGCGCACCGTCTTGCCGCTGAATTCCACCACCGACTGAATCAGGTCGCGGTCACCCTCCTGAATAATGCCTTCTTCCTGGCCCGCTTCGATCAACGCGTCCACCGCCTCCGCCGAAGTCTCCGGCTGTTCGGCGGTGTTCTGCTTGGTCAGTGAAGCCACCGACTGCAGGAAGCCCAGCACGATCGTCACTGGCATCACCGTGTAGATGAATATTTTCAGAACTAGCGTCCAATGAATCAGCCACTCCCCCTTGGTGCGCGAGAAGAATACAAACGGCAGAAAGCGGTTGCACACGATGACGATCAGGATCAGGCTGATCGCCGCCTGCAAAATCTCGTAAATTCCCCAGGACTGCTCGCTGAAAACCAGGAAACCAATGAGCAGCGCAATCGCCGCCATGGTGAGCTGCGTGAGCACTGCCATCGACAACGCGGCCCGGGCGCGGGTTACGCCCAGCTCCGGTTCAATCTTCTGCTCAAAGACATCGATGTTGTCCTGGAATTCGCGGGAGAGGAATTTCCCGACTTCCTGATACACACGGTCCACGTAAGAGACCAGCGTCAGCAATCCCAACAGAAGAAGCAGCGCGACGGGGACGGCGTAATTCATCCCAACCTCCGCGCCACCGGAGCCCGCGTCGGGCCGCGCCGCAGTTTCGAGGATTGTCTACCGGCGGACTGCACTCGTTCGGGCCTTATTCTTTCCATCAAGGCAACCGGCAACCCAAGCGCCCGGCGCAACGTCACTTCCTTGTGCGCCATTTCACCATTATCGCGCTCATGGTCAAAGCCCGCCACATGAAGGATTCCATGCAGCGCCAGAATCTTGATTTCCTGGGCCGCGGAATGTCCGAGCCGGATAGAATTTTGCCGGGCAATATCGGCGGAGATGGCAACATCGCCAGCCAGCTTTTGTTTGCGCGATTCCGGGAGGGAGGAAGTTGACGGAAACGACAGCACGTCCGTTGCCTTGTTCTCCCCGCGAAATCGGCGATTCAGCGCGCACACCGCCACGCTGCTGGTCACCAGCACGTTCACTTGTCCCCTGAGGCCCAAGGCCCTACGCACGCGCAACACGAACCCTCCGAGCGCGCCTTCGTTCAATCCTGCGACTCCCTTTTCCAGAATCACCAAGCTGTTCTCGACAACCTTCCTCTGTTAAGCAGGCGCCACAAAGTCAAACAGGAGGACCCGGGTTGGGCCCTCCCGCCAAATGTGTGCGGCACTATCCCTTGGCTTCGGCGGACGTAGCCTTCTCTGCGTGCGCAGCGGCCGCCGCCTGTTTTTCGGCGCTTGCCGCGTCGGCATGCCTGGGCTCCGCCAGCAAGAGCATCTGCTGCTCGGCGATGCGCGTCTTATGCTCGTCGTAGGCGCGGACGATGCGCTGCACCAGATGATGACGCACCACGTCGGTTTCGTCGAAGTGCACAAACGCCAGCCCGTTCACATTCTTGAGCACATCCATCGCTTCCAGCAGCCCGCTGCGCCGCGCATTGGGCAAGTCGATCTGAGTAACGTCGCCGGTGATCACCGCTTTCGAGTTGAACCCCAGGCGCGTGACGAACATCTTCATCTGCTCTGAGGTCGTGTTCTGCGCCTCGTCCAGAATCACGAACGAATCGTTCAGCGTGCGCCCACGCATGAACGCGATGGGAGCAATCTCGATGACGTTCTTCTCCAGGTAGCGATCCACTTTTTCGGGGTCAAGCATGTCATAGAGGGCGTCGTACAGCGGCCGCAAATAAGGATCAATCTTGTCCTGCAGCGTGCCCGGCAAAAACCCCAGCCGCTCTCCCGCCTCCACTGCGGGACGCGCCAGAATAATGCGGTTCACGCGCTTGGCCAGCAGCGCCGAAATTGCCATGGCCACGGCGAGGTAAGTCTTGCCCGTACCCGCCGGGCCAATCCCAAACACCATGTCGTGGTTCTCAATTGTCTCGAGATAACGGCGCTGGTTGCTGCTCTTAGGCTGCACGGTGCGGCGTCCGAACGAACGCTGGCGCCCGGCGTCCGCCAACCCGCGGAGTGTGGTGTTCGGATCGGAAGTCAGCACACGCAGCATGCTGTTGAGGTCGCCATTGTTGAAGGTAAAGCCGGAGCGCTGCAAGGTTTCATAGTCCGCGAAGACCTGCTCGGCGCGCGCCACGTCCCGCGCCGCGCCTTCCAGTTCGATCGCGTTCGCCCGCAGATTGATGGTGATGTTCAGCCCGTCTTCCAGCAAACGCACATTCTCATCCCGCGTGCCGAACAGGGTCTCGATATTGGGACTAATCCCGATGCTTTTCTTCATGCTTGAGTTCATGCCTCTGGATTAACTGCTTGTGTGGGTCCGGGTCTCAGACCCGGACGGGACGGGCAAAGCCCGGCGATCGCGGACATTGAGATACACCTACGCCTGCTCCACGTCAGGAACAAAGCAGGGTTTGGCTTGGAGATGGGACCAGCCGGAATGCGCATGCCCAGGAGGCAAGTCACTACCATTGGTTAAAGCGTACCCCGCGGCGAAGAGGGAGTCAATGGCAGTAAAATTTGGTAGTTCAGCCGGGTGAGGGATCTCGCGCGGAGCCTCCGACGCGCTGCGGGTGCGCGCGAGATCCTTCCCTCCGCCTGAAGAACGGCTACGGTCAGGATGACTCCCACGGGAACGAAGACTGTCGAAGACTGAAACGGCACTACCACCCGAATCTCACGATGCGGCAGGTCCTGCATCCCGAGCCGATGCCGCGACAGTCCGAGTCCGGGCCCACTCCCGCAACGCGGCAATCTCTTCCGCGCGAGTAATCGAAAGCGGCACTGTCTGCGCCAGCGCGTCCAGCAGCGACTGCGTAGCCAGCGGCTTCTTCTCGGAATACGCTGCATAGAGCCCGCCCTGCACGGCGGCGTCGATCTCGGCTCCCGAGTACCCTTTCGCTGCAGCGGCAACTTTTTCCAGATCAAACTCCGCCGGATTGCGTTTGCGCTTCGCGAGCTGAATCGAAAAGATCTGCTTCCGCTCCGCCTGATTGGGCAAATCGACGAAGAACAACTCATCGAAGCGCCCCTTGCGAATTAGCTCAGGCGGCAGCACCGTCACATTGTTGCAGGTCGCCGCGACGAATACAGCCGCCTTGCGGTCCTGCATCCACGATAGAAATGACGCCAACAGGCGCGACGAGACGCCCGCGTCGGCCGACGCCGAATCGGGGCCGCTCCCAGCGAACACTTTTTCCAGCTCGTCAATCCAGAGCACGCACGGAGCAAGTCCCTCGGCAACCTGAAAGACTTTGCGAATGCGCTTTTCCGTTTCGCCAATATACTTGTCGTAGACTGCCGACGTGTCGAACTTCACCAAGGGCAGTTTCCACTCGCCGGCCACGGCGCGCGCGCACAGCGACTTCCCGCACCCTTGCACTCCGAGAATGATCATCCCCCGCGGCGGCTCCAGTCCAAATTCGCGAGCCGCATCTTCCCACGCTCCGCGACGCTGTCCCAGCCAGTGCTTCAGGTTCTCCAAGCCACCCACCACGGCCATGTTGTCGGAGGCCTCGACGAACTCGAGCATCCCCGAATGCCGCAGTAGTTGTTTCTTGGCGTCGAGCACATCCGTGACGCTCTCGGAACACAGCGCATATCGCGTCACCAAAGCCTGCGAAATGGCGCGCTCCGCCTCTTCTTCCGTCAGGCCGCCCAAGTTGGCCGACATCGCGTCCACGCCAGCAGCATCCAGCTGCAAATTCAAGGTGTAAGTCTTCGAGAGCCGGGTAAACATTTCGTGAATGATTTCGCGGAGGCGGTCGCGATCGGGCAGCGGGAGATCGAAATATTCCACCAGCGTAGTCAGTTCCGCGGGCACGACAATTTCAGGGGCAGTGATGACCACCGTCCGCCGGTTGGCGGCGAATTTCTGCCCCACGTCGCGCAGTCGCCGCACTACGACCGGGTCGTCCATGTGACGGTGAAAATCTTTTAGAATGAAGACGGCCTCGACCGTCATCGACTCCATATTGGCTAGCGCCTGCACCGGTTCGCGCGTATTGTAGATGGCCGTCCCGCTGGCCGCTGCAGCACTATCAGTTCCCATCGACAATGCCACGGCTCGAGCCAGTCTGTCGGCCTCCGCTCCGCCGGGGCTGAGTGCGATTCGCGTTTGCGCCTGGCTGCGCCCGCCTTGGCTCCTGATTGAGTTCTGATCGATGCGGGCCTGCAACGATATTTTTTGCCCTTCGGGCGGCACGTTCGTCCCCGAGTGCAACAGTCCGTCAGCAATGCTCCACTCGAAGGTCGACATGTTGAGTTCCCTGCACGCCGTTCGCACCATGTTGACGGCGTGCATCTCCTCCGACGTTTCCATCACAACGATGGGCGTCGACGAGTTAATGAGTACCTTCAGGCGATCGAGTCCGTCAGTCATGGGTCAGTCAAGCGTTCATGCAGCTTGGATCTTTGCACCCTCGACACTCTTCGCCCATTGGCGTCATCCTGACCGTAGCCGTTCTTCAGGCGGAGGGAAGGATCTCGCGGGCAGACCGCAGTGCTCTCCGCGAGCTCCACATGGCCTGACCCCCTATAGTTTGACCGGTCGGGAGTGCTCCCCTATAATAAGTAATTCGGACCCACCCCGAATATCTCTCTGTCTACACGAAGGTAACGAACCAGCTATGGCAAATCATCTTTCGGCGCTCAAACGCGCCCGTCAGACCACAAAGCGCACGGCCACCAATCGCGCCAACACCTCCAGCCTGCGCACCCAGTTGCGCGTCCTGCGCGAGACCATCGAAAAAGGCGACAAGGCCGCCGCCGAACAGACCTACCGCCAAACCGTCTCCACCCTCGACAAGGCCATTCAGAAAGGGACGCTGCACGAGAACACCGCCTCGCGCTATAAGTCCCGCCTGGGCAAGCGCGTCACGGCGATGAAGTAGCTTTTAGTTTTTGGCTTTTGGCTTGAAACTCGGAACGGCAGACCGCAAAAGTCTGCCGTTCGCTTTTGAGGGTGCGAGGCTCAAAGCTCTCATGACATCGTTGCGCCGTAGTGGCACAATTGTGTGGGGGAAATGAAATGAGTTCCCAAATCACCAGCCCCAATACTGAGGCGGCGATCCTGGCCCGCCTCATCCAGATCGAGCATGAGGAGTTGTCGCGGGGCGCGGCTGAATACCTGTTGTCGATTCGCTTCGACGAGCGTGACACCGCGCGCATGAACCAGTTGTCCGAGTTGGCTCGCCAAGGCAGGCTGACTAACGAAGGGCAGACCGAGCTTGACAGTTATATCCACGTCGGGAACCTTCTGGCCGTGATGCAGTCCAAAGGGCGGCACGCCCTGCATTCGGCGCAATAGCCGGGGACATTGAACGCAGATCTCATCCGCCAGGTTTGGCAAAGAGCACAAACACGTTGCGAATATTGCCAATTGCCATCGGCGTTACATCCCGCACCATTCCAGATAGATCACATTATCGCGCCGGCAGCGGTGGACCAACCGCGGTTGATAATCTTGCCCTTGCCTGCATCCACTGCAACCGGTTCAAGGGTCCGAACGTTGCCGGACTGAAGCCGGATAACGGCGAAATCGTTCGCCTATTCCATCCCCGCCGCGATATCTGGACGGAACACTTTATCTGGGATGGTCCTCGATTAGAAGCGCTGACTCCGATTGGCCGCGTGACCATTGCGCTCTTGCAAATCAACGACCCCGAGGTTGTCGCCGTGCGAAGCACCCTGCACGAAGAAGGCGTTTTCGGAGGGTGACGTCGGGCTGCCCAACCCTTCGCGACAGGCGGGGCAGCCGATTTCCTGGTGGCGCCGTCAAAGGCGTGTGGCGTCCCCCGTATACGATTGATGTCACCAGATTTCTAACAGCCGGAAAGAACACACTGCGCATTTTTGTGGGGAATACGGCGATCAACTCGTTGGCTGGCGCGCTTCCTATTTAAAGTTTGCTGAATGAGAGATACGGCGAACGATTCATCCTGCAAGACATGGGGAACTTGCAGCCCTTGCCATCCGGAATCACGGGAGAATTAAGGCTGGAGTTGACACGGGGAGTGCAAGGTCCGCAGAGCCGCTACCGCGGCGCCGTCAAATGCGGATCTAATTCCGCAGCCTTTTGAAACTCCTTCTTGGCTTCGTCATTGTGGCCCTGCTGGCTCAAGGCCAGCCCGAGCTGATAATGGGCCGCCGCGTAATTCGGCTCTGAGTTAATAGCCGAGCGGAATTGCGCAACCGCGCCATTCATATCCCCGGCGCCCATAAGTCGTTTTCCCGAGTTCGTCGAAAACGTCGCCGCTTGCAGATTGTTGGTGGAGGCTGCGATCTTCGCTCCTGCCTTCGCCTCCTCGGCTGCGCCAGGCGCGTCGCCCAACTGCCGCAGCACGGCGGCCAGCGTCGTGTGCGCTCCCGCAAAATCAGGCTGCAGCCGAATCGCCTCTCGCAACGCCGCCGCGGCTTCCGGCAGTTTTCCCTGCTGCTTCAAGACCGTGCCCAGCGTGTAATGTGCTTCCGCGTAGTTAGGCTGATTTTGAATCGCCGTTTGCAGCTCTTGAGTCGCCTTGTCGAATTCACCTCGTTGCCAGAACAAAACCCCTAGCGTGTAGTGCGCATCGGCCAAATCGGGCTGCAAGCGGATCGCGTTCTGGAATTCGGGAACCGCCTTGTCGAGCTGATCCTTCAGCTTGTAAGCCAGCCCCAGGTTGTAGTGCAGCGAGGCATTGTCCGGCGCCAGCTTCAGCGCAGCCTCCAGTTCCGTAATGGCCGCATCGAAGTCCGCGCGCTGCAGATAAGCGATGGCTAGGTTTCCTCGAAAAGTGCCGTCGTCCGGGCGCAGTTGCGCGGCCGCCTTGAAGTTGGGAATCGAGCCGACTGCGTCTCCCTTTTGCAGCAACGCTAAACCAAGATCGTTGTTAGCTTCGGCATCCTGGGGCCGCAACTTTACCGCTTCGCCGAACGCAGCCACAGCGCCGTCGCTATCCCCGGCATGCTGGCAGGCAATGCCCAATTCAATCTGCAATTCAGGCCAATCCGGCTTCAGCGTGGCAGCCTTCTGCAGTTCCTGCAACGCATCTGCATTTTTTGATTGCGCAGTTAGAGTCTTCGCCAGGTAGTAATGAGCCGCAGCATCTTGCGGCGCCAGTTCTACCGCCTTTGCTAATTCGGCCGCGGCCTCATCCAGGTGCTGCCCCTGCAAGTGCACTACGCCCAGATGAAAGTGCGCCTGCGCCAGGTTTGGTTGCAAACGCAACGCCTCTTTGAACGCGGCTTCTGCCTCGGCAAACTGATTTCGCTGCGCTAGGATGGTCCCGAGTTCATCGCGCAAATCGGCGCGCTTCGGCGCCAGTTCTCCCGCGCGCCGCATCTCCGATAAAGCCTCATCCCCTGACCGCTGGCTCAGGATGCGGGCCAATGTGCGGTGAGCCTCCGCGTTTTCTGGCGCAATTTTCAACGCCGCGAGCGCCTCCTGCTCGCCTTCCGCGGCTTTCCCCTGCTGCGACAGCACGCCCGCCAGAGTCAGCCGCGCCTCAACTAGGCCCGGCTTAGCTTTAATCGCGGATCGAAGATGCGCGACCGCGGCATCCCCTTCCCCTTGCTGGGCCAGCACCCAGCCCAGCGCCGACTGCGCCTCCGCATCATTCGGAGCGAGCCGCACCGCCGTCTCAAATTCAGTTCGAGCGCGCGCGATATCCCTACTCTTGAGGGCCTCCTGCCCGTGCTGCAACGCTAGTTGCTCCTCCGATTTCGGAGGAGCAGCCGCCGTCTGGGCCAGCGAGCTAACGGTCACCGCAAGGATCGCAGCGGCGAAACCATGAACGAGACTGAAAGTGTGTTGGAACACGATTGAATGGAGGATGTTACTCTTTGCCGCATTATATCCAACACGCTTGAACACCCTCGCAGCATGTGCCCAACGGTAATTGTTGCAAGCCCACTCTGCCGCGACGATTCTCAGTAAATTTCCTTCCCAACCTGCGTGCTCTCAATTTTTCCGCGCTCCACCGAGAGCGAGTAAGCTGTCCCTCCATCGCCCGTCCAAGAAGTCAAATCAAAATGTCCGCCAGCCGGAACTCGATACACACTCACCTCTCGAAACGTAAGCGGCACACCTCTCTCGCAAACCTCCGGTGCCTGCGTCGGACGCAGGAAATATGCGCCCTTCCCGGTGCCCACGACCGTTGCCTTACCGTTCGCATCCACCAGCACCGCCGATTTTTCATCGATCGCGACTTCCCGCGGAGACTGGCTCCATCCATCCTTCATGATGCGCGCCAGAAATCCCAAGGTGCGTCCCATGCGGTCGCGCCTGACGAAGTGCGAATCCGTCAGCAGATTCTCCAGATGAGGAATCTTCAAGAATTCCCGCACCAGCGTCACCCGCTCAAAATAAGGATTCTGCAACACATCCGCTGACGACAGATTCTTGTCGTCCGGCTTGTCGCCCGTCGCGCTATAGACAAACTCGCCCTGGACTGCCAGACCTGCGCTGGTCCCGCCAATCGGCTTGCCAGCCCTGATGTTTTCGTTCATCGCAGTCTGCACCGGCGTTTCCTTCCAGTCGCGAATGTAATTCGCCTGATCTCCTCCGGCGATGAATACGACTTCCGCCTTGCGTATGATCTCGGCCACCGCCGGGTCCTCGGCCGCCTCGCGATTGGGAATAATCAGCGTCGCCACCGAATTCACCTTGCACAATTTGTTCACGTACGCGTTGTAATCGTCATCGCCGGTCGCGCGCAGAATCAGAAAATCTCCGCCGTTTCCCTTATTGCACAGCCAGGCAAATGCCTCATTCAGATCGCTGCCTCCACCCATCATGGCGATGCCTGCCACGGGCTTGGTCTGGGCATCATCCTTGTTGCCGATACGAAAGTATTTGTAGGAGTCCGCAGGCACCTGATTTGCCACGCACGCCACACAGAACAACAGCACAAGCCACCGTAGCTTAGTCTTGATCACGCGGAGAATATATCGCACCGGCGAGCTATTCCGGCGGATTAAGCAGATATTGGGAATTTTTTGTCGTCGAACGACACGATCAGAGAGACCGGCTGGAGGCCGAGATTGTAGTCAGCAAATTATCGTCCGCGCCTTCATTTGCCAGGCGCTTTCGTGTGACCGGGCTCAAGTTGAAATCCACACCGAATTTCTGAACAAGCGTTGTCATGCGCTTGCTTGTAATCCCGCCCGCGAGTCCAGTTTCGACCTCGCCGAAGGAGAAGGGCGCTGCCTTTCCTTTTTTTGCCTCCTTCGGCACTCGGGCCACCGTTGGGGACGCCTTTGGACCGGCGCGCCAGTTTGCTTCCTGCTCCGATATCAATCCCTGGGCAAACATGGCCGCCAACTTATCTTGAGCAGCCTTATTTTGCTGCTTTGCGGCTTTCAGAAACCATTTCGCTGCTTCATGCTGATCTTTCTGGAGTTTCTCCGCCCCGTTCAGATACATGTAGGCCAACGCATACTCAGCGCCGAAATAGCCTTGATCTGCAGATTTTCGTAGCCATGCAAGTCCTTGCGCTGGATCCTTTGCGATGTCTTTGCCTTCGATGTACGCCTGAGCCAAATGGAATTGGGCGTTAGCATCTCCCGCTTCGGCTTTGTGCCGGATGTCATCGAGATTCTGACTCTGAGCTGAAACGGACGCTATAGTGATCGCGCAAAATGCGACCAGCCAGATCAATCGGAGGCGGGAGATCATAAGAGAGAATCATCCTGCCATCGCTGGGCAGGATCATCACTGGCCGCCGATTTTAAGGAGGCGCACGGCCGAAGTCAATTGCGGCCTGGAACAATCCTTCACATCAGTAGAGTGACCCAAAATCGCGGTTCCTTGAAAGAACAGGATGGGGAGGACCTTGACAGTTCAACGTTTCTGCCTGAGCATTCCCTGCTAGGCAACTTTTGCCGGCCAGCCTGGATTCCCCGATTTCTGGCCGATGGGCGTGAGGCAATGAAATACTGCTCCACATGTCATAAAACCTATCCGGCCGACTATAACGTCTGTCCCGCGGATCAGACTGGTCTGCAAAGCGCGCACGAACTTCAGCCGGGGATGATCATTCGCAACAAGTACGAGATTCTGGATCGGATCGGGGTTGGCGGCATGGGCGTTGTCTACCGCGCGAAGCACCTCACGTTTAACGAGGTATGTGCGATCAAGATTGTCAGCGACACTATTGCCGGGGATGCGAACTTCCTGCAACGCTTTCAGAAGGAAGCGGTGGTGACCCGCAAACTCCGGCATCCGAATGCCGTCCGAGTGGACGATTTCGACTACACCGAGGACGGCCGCCCCTTCATTGTGATGGAACTGGTAGAGGGCAAGAATATTGGCGAGATTCTTCAGGAAGAAGGGCCGTTCCGCGTTCCGCGGGCGGTTCGCATTACGACGCAAGTGGCGCGGGCACTCGGGGTGGCACACAAGCTGGGGGTCGTGCACCGGGATATTAAACCCGGCAACATCCTCCTGACCACCGATGAGCAGGGTCAGGAAACCGCCAAGGTTCTCGACTTCGGGATCGCGAAACTTCGGGAAGTCGCCGGTGACGCCAATCCGGGAATGACCATGACGGGCATGGTGGTGGGCACGCCGCTCTACATGTCCCCGGAGCAGTTCATGGGGAAAAAGGCGGGTGAGGAGATTGACGGCCGCACTGATCTTTATTCGCTGGGGGTGGTGCTTTATCAGATGGTGACGGCGCAGTTGCCATTTGAAGGGGACACAATTTATTCCCTGATGATGCAGCACATGGAAGGGACTGTGCGATCGCCGCACGAAGTTGTTCCGGAGTTACACATTCCGGAGTCCCTGTCGCGGGTGATTCTGAAGGCGATTGACAAATCGCGGGAGCAACGATTCCAGACCGCGGAGGAATTTGTCGCTGCGTTGAATGAAGTGGCGAGCGAAGTCGCGAACGACTCGGCGCCGGACAACCAGTTGGCGAACGACCCGATCGCGAACGTCGGTGCCACTTCTTTGTTCCGTAGCTCGCAGGCTTCACCGGTTCCAACCAAAACCGGGCCGTCTGCTGCGCCGAGCAGAATCACTTCACCGCTTTCCGTGGCCTCGCCCGGTACAGCCCAGCCTTCGTTGGCGCGCAGCGTAGGCACCACCACTCCGCCCGCGGACTCCGTGCTCGTGAAGAGCGCCGCGCAGCATTTGTTTCTCCAGCCGCGAACCTTCCGGCTGAAGCACTTCCTGATCCTTGGGGTTCTCGGTTTGGCAGCGGTACTGGTTGCGGGTGTCGGATATCTGAAATATCAATCGCTGCGGCTGATAAGAATCCAAAGTGCAGTCACTGAGAAGCTGAATACCGCTCCATCGCCAACTCTCCGCCAAGCCGCACTCAGAGTGTTCGTATCCGACACTCGCGGAGTGACCCTCGACGGCAAAGTTCCGAGTCGAGAAGACTTCGTGGCAGCAGGGGATCTGGCCGCTTCCGTTCCCGACGTTACTCACGTGATCAATCGAGTCGAGGTGATTCCCGTTGTAATTCCGGCAGGGGTTAAGAGCGGGGTTGCGACCGATTCTGCTGAATCCCTCATCAGTAAAGGCACTGCATTTCTGGATTCCGGAGAGTATTCCGCTGCCATCGATTGCTTCCGTAAAGCGGCAGCGGATCCCAGCAACAAAGGCGCTCAAGAACTGCTGGACCGGGCGCAGCGCGCACAGAAGGCTGAAGAGGAACTTCTTAGAAAGCGCCGATAAACCTGACAGACATCACCGCAACTGGGACACGTCACAACCCTTGTCCTTTGCTATCCCCCCGCTCATTCGTAAATTAGTATTGCCAAAGTCTGTCGTCCCCAATACGGTCAAGATCCCTGACTGAACGCCTCTTTCACGACTTGAGCTTCCGTTTGGTCGGCAGCGGCCTGCTGATCTTGCAGGGCCTTCTCGGCGCTGGCGTCCGGAGGCGGGGGCGGAACGTCGGAAGCGACGGTAGTAGTATCGGGAGCTTTCGGCAGACCGCTCGACCCCTGTTTGGAGGCCAAGTCCTTCATCCCATTGTCGAGCTGCTCCTGGAAGTGGTTGTGCATTTCTTGCAGGTCATCGACCCCGACAGCTACTTGTTTGCCCGGCGCGCAATCCGTCTTTTTACCGGCGGAAACACTCACGTTCACCTTGTTGTCGTCGTCCGGAGTGTCGGAAATCCGCGTGATGACGTCGCCGGCAGTCAGCTGGCATTCCTGCCCGTCGCCCGTCACCGCAAGATCGCTGGCCACGACGAACGTTCGTCTCGCAGGATCGAGAGCGGCCGGTACTTCTTCACTGGTCGCGGACGCCTGCTGTGCATCCGAGGAGGCCGGAGCCGGTTGCGCGGCGGCCTGTTCGGCGGCGAGCTGCGCTTTCACTTCTTCCGCAATCGCTGCCTTAACCTCCGGGGTGAGAGCTACAGTCCCAGAATTGGCTGCCTGGGCATCATTGCCCTCACCGGGCTGCGGTTGCTCAGCCGGAGCATTGCTTGCGGAGGCATCGTTCGCGGCGGCGGCGTTCGCTGCCTGCCGAGCCTGGTACGCCGCTTGTAAGTTTGCGGAAATCAAGTAGTCCGTCAGCCAGAACGCAGCCGAGGGATACACAGGGTAGGGCGCAAAGTATCCGCCGTAATATCCGTACCAGGGGGAGCCACCCCAGCCCCATCCGTAGTAAACCGGTGCTGGCCAAGGATTGTATGCCCACCCGTAATACCCGGGCCGGTAGTAATACGCAGGATGGTAACCGTAATAGCTGTGGCCTCGATAAGAGTAGGACCGGTAGACGTGGCTGTACGCCCGGTGATTGATGATGGTGGTCCGCGAAACATAGCTGCGCCCGCCGCGCGTGACGTAAGCGCGCTGTACGTAGCCAGAGTTCCTGCCAGTGGTTACGATACGTGCCCCATTATGCGTGCTCTCGATCCTCCGGCTTCCGTTGAGGCCGTGTTCGATGTGCATGCCATTCCGGTTGATGGAACGGATCTGTCCGTTCGGACGGATGTTCGCCGTTCCGCCGCCTCTGAGTGACACCTGTCTTCCTGGAGCAGGCCGGTTCCCGCTCTTTGCCACATTTCCGTTCCCGCCCTTCCCCATATTGCCGCCCGGCCTACCCGTCGCTGGGCCAGTCTTTCCCACGGTGCGTGTTCCATTCTTGTTCACAGTTCCGGTACCGGTTTTGCCTGTAGTCGTGCCGGGCCTTGTAGTTCCAGTCTTGGCACCCGTGGTGGACGAGTGAGTTCCGGTCGACAGCTTGCTCGTCGCAGGATGCGCAGGGGTACTAGCCTTGGGCGCGGCTTTTGGCGCGGCGGGTTTTGGCGCCGGGGGCGTCTTTGGCTTCTGTTGTGCTGCGCTTGATCCAACGAGTGATCCGACTAGCAACAGCACAAGCACTACCGATTTTTGCAGAATCTCTTCACTCTTCGAGACAATATTCATCGCGCACTCCTAATTCGTCGCGCACTCTTGGCGACTAAATCCTGTTTAATTGTGACTCACCAACAGAAAAGTTTCAGCTCACAGAACTTTACCCGGCCCGCATACATGGTCTCGGGTGCGCGACCACACATTAGAGCTTGCGAACGCGGTCAGATTCCGCAATTCAACGGCTAGCTGAGAAAAATCCGAAGATTGCTTTAGAACTCATGAGCCGAGCCGTCGGACCCATGTCGCCGACTACGATGGGGGAGCGTTGGCAATTTTGATCCCGGCGACCCATCAAGTCAAGAAAAATCCCGCCTTGACCGAGAACTCTCTTGCCCCCCGACAGCGTGCGGTCAGGAACCTCCAGAGGAGCCACGATGTCAAGCTCACTCGCGGCCCAAGCTTTTCTGCCTGCCTGGGGCCATCCCCGTGGTAGCTGCTGCCTTGCATTCGGATCTTTGCATTTGTCCCGATTGCCCTGACCACGACGCGGTATAATCCTGCCTCAAGGCGGAGGGATTCATCGGGCGAGGCAGCGAATGAGCGCCTCTTTAAGGGGGCTCTGACCGCAGTCGAACGGCCACAGCGGAGAAGCCTTCATCGGTTGATTCTGAGGGAATTCTGAGAGGAATTGCGAACGAAGAATGAAATTCGGGGAAAAATACGAGTTACTGGAATCGCTTACCACCGGTGGCGTGGAAACTTTTGTGGCCAATGACAGAGTGAGAGGTCAACGGGTTCTCGTGCACATTTTGCATTGTGATCCCCAGGAGTCGAACCAACCAACAGTGCAATGGGTTCTCGAAACGTTTCGGCGGATCGCGCCAGAACCCGCTGGGCTCGTGCTGGAAACTGGCCGCTACGGTGGCACGCTCTATGCCTATCTAGTTACTAAAATGCCGGACGAGGCTGCGCTGCAGGGTTGGGTGCAGCTGTATAAGGCTCAGGCCGGCGATACCCAGGAAATTCCAGCGCCGGCTGTCAAGCCGACTCCGCAGAGCGAAGCTCCAACGGCGGACCTGACCTCCAAGGTACCTGCGCCAGCCCCCGGTGGGGTAACTGAATTGTTCCGGGATTTTGGCTCGCAGGCAACACCGGGCGCACCCAACGCGCCCTCGAAACCAACCGAGCAGCCTGCCCCGCCTCTGCCAAACGTCAAGTCCGCGGCGGAACGGTCTGGAGTTCGTGCGGCGCCTGATTGGGAGGCGGTCACTCCACGGATTTCAGGCCCTCCAAAAGCTGAACCGAGTATCAGCAGTTCCCCAAATTCGTTTAGCTCCACCTTCTCGCCGCGGAACTTCCCTTCGGAGCCGAACGCGCCCACGACCAAGGACGGTCCCAGGCCGGGCGAGTTTACGAGTTTTTTTCAGGGGCCATTCCGCGTAGAGGGGCCGTCGGAGATTCCTGCCGTATCGCCGCCACCGACGGAGCCTCCACGAAAAAGCGTTGGAGACTTTACGGCTATGTTCAGCACGCCACTCGCGCCGCCATCGGAAGAACCAATCCGCGGCTCGGGAGTGGCAGGAAATGAACCTGCAGGCACGGGATTCACAGGTTGGTTTAAGAATCCGGATATCGCGCTGCGAACATCCGGCACTGCAGCACCCTCCTCGAGCGGGTTGCCGGGATCCCTGTCCGGCGACTCGGCTGTCTTTCCGGCGCCTTCGAACGATCCCTTCGTCCCGCCAAAACCGGCGCCCTATGCTGCGCCGACACCGCCCATGGTCGCGGTCCCGCCGGTTTTCCCGGTTCCAGCGTTTCCAAATCCCGTGATCGAGAAGCAGCCAGCGCCGCCGCTGGCTGGGTCTGCTTCCGAGGGCGCCACGAACGTATTCAATCGCCCCGCCGGCGAACCGGTACTCAACCGGCAGGAAGCCCCAAGCGAGCCAGGCGCGTACACAAGAATCATTTCTGTGAAAGCTCCGGGCGTTCCTGCAGGGGCACAAAAGCAAACGTCCACAGATGCGCCGGCGACGCCCGGCTTTCCCGCGACTTCCATGCCGGCACTGCCAAAGTTAGCCGCGCCGCCAATCCCTAAACGACCCGCGCCGGCTTTGCCTAAACTGGCTGTCCCGCCACCGCCGAAGCCGCCTAAAGTGGCGCTCCCGGAACCGCCCGTCTCTTATTGGCCGCTCATCCTGACCCTTACTGTGCTTTTCTTTATTGCAGCTTTGCTGGTGCTTTACTTCGTGCTTAAGCACTGAGGCGAAGCGCGCCGCGATTCGCAGTTCGGGGTGAAATGCAACTGCTGATTGTTGATTGTTAATTCAAAGCACTGACTATGATGGCTTTTCAATCAGCAATCAAAAATCAGCAATCAAAAATTCTTCAGCTCGACTGCGGCAAGAGGATTAGCAATTCGAGCGTGGGATTCGCAAGCTCCCCAGGAACGTAAGCCGCGAAGTTGCGGGCGCGGTTCACCGCTTCCCATGCCGGCCCGGACTGGTTCAGAGCAAAATATTGATACTTCAGTTTTACCGGGATCGCACTGGGTGGACTCGTCAGATGCCGGAGCTGAATTCCGGGCAAGGCCTGCCGCACCAGATGATCAATGTGGGTCGCAGAACAGACCTTCACCAGCTGCGGCACTATCTGAATGATGGTCTCTTCGCTGGTCTCCGCGCTCACCGCCAGGTACATGCGCGTGTTTTGAAGATACTTATCGTGGTCGATGGCGGTAGCATAAATCGAGTTCTGCACCAGCTTCAATGGGAGCGACACCAGGTTGGTGGGCACAACGGTTTCCAGCAACGAACGCAACTTCTCATCCAGTTCGGAAAAAATCGGTCCGAGCGAATCATGCACGTAAAGCGGCAGATCGCGCGGCCGCATTTTTTGAGAAAACGTAGTAAGTGATCCTGCGAGCCCAACCAAGGCGGAGTAAAGTTCCTCGGGATGGCCCATCTTGCTTTCGTAGAGATGGGAAAATACTGGGAAGTTGGAGTTTACCGTGTAAAGCAGCCAGAAGTTCGCAATGTCAGAGGCGGTAAAATCCGCCAGGCTTTGATTTTTTTGTCGCCGGCCGGCGGAAAGCTGCGTGCTACGAGCGGAGAGCAGTTCGACCAAACCACGCAGCAATCCCACCAGGTACTCGCTCGCGCCGATCTCGATCAGCGGTGGAATGAACCGGGGATTCAGTTGAAACGTGCCCGCAGCAGTCCGTTCCACGTTGGCGATCCGCAACACCGAGGAGCCTTCGCGGTTCTCCGAGTCCGCCAGCAGGCGCATATTCTTTCGCGCGACCTGAATGGGCTTCTCGCTGGCGCCCGTATTCTCGTCGCGAAAAGCGGTCACTTCCGCCAGATAACGCGTGCCTCCATCTTTGCCGGTGGAAACATTCAGGCCACGTTGGCGGTAATCGGGAATCGCCAGGTAAATGTCCAGACTCTTCGCCCCGGGCTCAAAGAATTCATCCAGGGACTTGGAGGGCGGTGGCGGATCGGCTTCCGGAATCTCGAACAGCAGTCCATCGGGAAAGATTCCCGTGGCGCGCGTCACAGCAAACTGCCCCTCGGCCAGCAATTCCGCATTAATGGCCAGTTCGCGAAATCCCCATGGACAAAACTTGAGCGCTTGCAGGCGGAAATTGAGCGCATCCTCGATAAAGCGATCCTGCACCTGGAGGTGCTGGGGAGTGAGGAACGTACCCTTGGTCCAGAGAACTGGTTTTAGCTGCTTCATAGGATCGTGGGGCGCGGCCCGGCTACGCTGGCCTGTGAGCGCGTCTCAGGCCGATTTCAACACGGCTGCCCACAATAACAATTCCTGGGCCAGGAAGCAAAGGGCAAATCAAGGCGGGAAGTAGCGGGAGGGGAGCAGTGAGTCGGTTATAGAGCAGCAAAACGATCGGACCAGAAGCGGCTCGATCGGGCAAGACCCGGTTATTCCGCGGCGCCGTCAGACTTCCACAGGCCTTCCATAAACTTCAGCCAATCCTGGGTTCTGGAGCGCAAGTGTCGGCCCACACCTCGGGAAAAAACCGCCAGACCAAAATCGCCGCGGGCGCGCCGCAGAACCAGTTGAATCTCCTCCTGCACAACCTCCGGAATGGAGACGTCGCTCTCCAGCACCTCCAGCAGCTCGAACATGTCCGGCGCAGCCGCAATGAGGCTGGCATTGGCATTGGAATCCGCGTCCGCTTCCACGGACGCCACTGGCTGTCCACAGCGATCAATCACACGCGACCACTTCTGCGGATCGATTCTCCACATCCCTGAAGTCAACTTGGTTTTAGCCATGTCGCACCCCTTAAGAAGGCGCACCTTCTGTGTATCTCTTCATTAATAGTGTAAGATGCCGGAGCTAACAGCAAGGTTACTAAGGTCTTTTCCTGAGTTAACGGTAGGGATACCCACCGACGGCTGCACCGAGCATTTACTACTCTCCATAAACAACTGGATTTCCTGCTCGACGGTGCGAATTAGACGGCCCGGAAACAGCCGAATCGGTGTACAATTCCGCCTGATTGGATGCCAAATCAGTTTAGGAGCAGCTTCCTAACCATGTATGCGATCCGGCATCCGCAGAGGGCGACTTGCGTCGCACGGATACGCTCACGCCGAACTGACCCAATCGTCGCAAGCACGGGATTAGATCATGTGCGCTTCCAGCATCTCCGGTCCGACTTGTGGCAGCAAATATCCTGACATTGATGCCGGGACAAATGCACGAATATGCATGCCCGCCCCCGGGCATTCCAAGGGCGTGACCCTCTTCAAGTCGTCCGTCATTGCACGCGTGCCTGGGTTATCCGCATCAGATGGAAAGCAGGCGATCCTTGACGCGCAAAAGAAAGCCATCGAACTGCTCGAGCAAAGACTGCAGGACCTCGATTTGTGGGACGAAGATACCCAAGAGAGCTTCCTCACATGGTTCGGCACCGACGAAACGCGGGCTCGGGACTTGGTACGGCGGCGAATCGTCAAGGCCATCGCGAAGCTGAAGGCCCTCAGAGTCAATAATTTCCTCCCGGATCGCCCGCCCCAAAAAGCGGGCTTGACGGCCGCCCAATACCGGGACGCGCTCGATGAGTACAATCGGGAGTTCGCATACGTGAATCCCGACAATCGGGGCGGCAAATATGAAATGACTGTGCACCTCGGTCCGGAATTCGCCACTTCCGACGACACAACTCGGGCGGGAACCCTGATCCATGAAGTCTCCCACTTCTTCACCGTCGCCCAGACGGACGACGTGGAATCAGCATTCCTTGGCATGCGCGTAGAAAAGCGTGGCGACAAAAAGGTGACGATGTACGGGTATGCCCGGGCGGAAAGGCTGAGCATGCAGAGCCAGAAAAAGGCCCTCAACAATGCAGATAATTTCGAATTCTTTGTCGAGCGCCAAGACCCCAGGGACCACTTCGATACTGAGGGGCTGGGAGATTTTCCGCCGGATTCTAATCACGGGGCATAGCGCGCTTCCAAAGGGCTTCCGGCCAGAACTTCAATAGTGACGGAAATTTCACCGCAGTTGCATTCCTTTCCCGCTTTGCTAGAATGCCCTGCAGCCAACTGGCTGGGAGTTCGCATATGCCGATGCAAGTTTGCATGGGAGCGAGCATGATGTGCACCATGGGGATGGCTCCGAGTTCGCTCGTGGTCCTCCCAACCAACCGAGTCATGACGGACGAAGTTCCTGACGCGAACATCATGGACTACATTCCCATGGTGAATATCATGCCGTTTGGCATGTGCATGTCGCCGGCGAATCCGATGGTTGCCGCCGCGACCGTAGCCGCCATGGGCGTTCTTACTCCCATGCCGTGCATTCCCGCCACGGTCGCGCCTTGGGTTCCAGGAGCTCCGACGGTAATGCTCGGCAACATGCCCACGCTCGACAATACGTCCACGAACATGTGCATGTGGGCCGGCGTCATCAGCTTTGTGACGCCGGGAGAGTTCACGGTGATGGTGCCGTAAGCTGACTCACGACTTCGAAGCAGGATGTCTTTGCCTCCTTCGCCGACGCGCCCGAAACTATCCATCAGAAAGAAGCCGGCGGGGCCCAGAATTCCACCTCTCCGAATTTATCGTTATCAGCCCAAGGGTCCCATACCGTCTTGTCTCCCTTGCTCATCGTGCCCGGCCAATTGCGACTCATAGACGTCGACAGAGCCCTCGGATACGTGGCCGACGCTGGCAGAACGAGATACTTGTTTGCCTTTTTGTAGAAATACTGGTATCCACCATTCGGTATTTTGGTTCCCGGGTAGATGGCAATGACGTGTCCGTTGCCACCTGGAACCTGTAATCCTCCAACGACTACCACGCCCTGGTTTGCAAGCCTGAAGCCTTCCTCTAAGCTGACACTTTTCCAGTTGTCGTCCCAGTAGTCAATGAAGTCGTTCGCTTGCTGATATTTCTCACTTGGATTGACGAGCGCCTTAATGAGGTCCCAGACAGCGTTGCTACAAGAATTCAGGTTCTTCTCGTAAGCACGATCGCATGCATCCTTCAGCTTAATCACGGCATCGGCCGAATCAGTCATGAGATCCGTTCTCCCTCGAAGCGAATTTCTTCTTCCTTTCGTCCCAGATCAACGGGGAAAGTGGACGATCGCCGGCTGCGCGGGGGTCGGTCAGATAGAGTTCAATGCGCCGTGGGAAACCTTGCACCCACCGCGCAAATGTCACGCGCAGCTCGGCGGGAGGATCGTCCGGGAAGTTGTAGGGCAGCGATCCCGAGACCTCACCTGAAGGCAGCAACAGCAGGGGGCTGGGCATCTTGACCTGCTGCACCGATTGTCCGGGCTGAGCTTTGTAGTAGAGATCCACATGGACAGACGCAAGCAGCACGACGGTTTCGCGCTTTGAACTTTGGATCGCGCAAATGCGCGTGTATTCGAGAAAAGGCTGCCACTCCGAGGTCAGCCATTGTCGCTCTGCGTCCGAGAGACGAGCGCAGTTTGCCGGGTTTACAACAACCTTGTGCTGATCGGCAAGGCTGGAGGCGCACGTGCCTGCGACCACAATCATGATCAGCCAAACTTTTACCGGTGCACGATTCTGTAGAAACATTGTGATCTCATTGGCGTAATAGCTCGGCCTGGAATCCCTTCGTTTAGGTCCCACTAACCTGTCAGCCCAGCTTCGTTCCCTTGCTCCCATCGTCGGCCTTATCCGGATCCTTGGGGGCGGTTGGCGAATCAGGCGATTGGGGACTTGCGTCCGGAGCGCTTACGGAAGCGGCACCGCTGTTGATGAATACCATGGTCCCGGTGATGAATACGCCCGCGGGGTTCATGTCGATGGTGCTTCCGCCCACTTTAAGTGTGAGGCCCGCCGCGGCTTCAATCACTGCGACTGCCCCTGCGTTGAGATGAATGGTCGTGTTGGTTTTCATGGCATAGGCCATGGAGGTTTCGTCCTTATTTCCGGTGACCGCTAGAGAGACGTTGCCGGTTACGCTCTCGCTTTGATTGCCAGTCACCGCCAGGGACTTGTTGCCTGTCACACTTTCCATCTGATTTCCGCCGACTTGCAACGACATGTTGCTGTCGATCTTCTCGAAATGGTTTCCCTGCACATGCAAGTGTTTGTCAGCCTGGATCTGCTCCTGCTGGTTCGTGGTCACAATGAGATGGCGGTTGGCTCCGATGAATTCCCGCGAGTCTTTTTCGACGCGCAGATCCATATCCATTTCCGCATTCATGAAGATCTGTTCCTTGCCTTTCAGATCTTCAAAACGGAGTTCGTTATAGTTGGACGCGCCGCCGCCCTTGGAACTGTGCGACATGAAAGTGCTCCGTGTCTGGTAATCGGGCAGGGTGTAAGGTGGCATTTGGTCGGCGTTATAGACGCGGCCCGTGATCACCGGCCGGTCGGGATCACCTTCCAGAAAACTCACCAGCACTTCCTGACCGATGCGCGGAATCCACATCGCTCCCCAGTTTCCACCGGCCCAAGGTTGAGAGGTGCGAATCCAGCAGGAACTGTTCTCGTTCTTCTTCCCGAGCCGGTCCCAATAAAATTGCACGATGACCCGGCCGTATTTATCCACCCAGATTTCCTCGCCCGATTTGCCCACCACCAAGGCGGGCTGAGGACCCTGCACGAAGGGCTTCGGCGTCACCCGCGCAGGACGATAAGTGACCGCGGCTGGAATACACGTCAGGTGGTTGGAGTAGCTCTCTCCAGCCTGCGAGCCGGCGGTCGTATAACTCTGTCCCGCCGAGGCGAAGTGGCGAACCTCGGTGACCACGTGATTCGTGTTCTGATTTGCACGATAGTGATTCTTCAATTCAAACGAGTAGCCGGACATGAGTCCGCGGCAGTTGCCCGCACCCGACACGACCATATAGGCGGCTTCCTCTTCCTGCATGCGCACCTTGGCCACCGCGTCGCCCTGATCTTTGGTGCTGTGCAGTCCGGGATAATCAAACAATTCCAAGGGTTGACTGGCCGCGAGATCCACGACAGTCGGATCGTTGGCCAGCAAACTGGTGGACGGAGTTGTGAAATTGTAGTCTGTTACGGTGTACTTGCCGGTTCGGACTTCCTGTCCTACGTGCCAGTTGTCGAGCACCTCGGGGTCTTCGAGGCCTCCGACCTTAGTGTCATAGCTCACGGGTGAACTGGGGCAGGCCGGAAGTGTGCTGGACTGATCGGCCAGCACCAGGGTGTGCTTTCCCTGCGTCGAATGGTCGAAATAGTAGAAGATGCCGAACTCTTCCATCAGCCGCGAGACGAAGTTGAACGAAGTCTCGCGATACTGCACGCAATATTCGAGCTGAGGATAACTGCCCTTGAGACTGAGCCGAAAATCCTTGAAGTCGAAGAGATTGAACACCTGACTGATGATGTCGGGTACTGCCAGGTTCTGGAAAATGCGGCAGTCGGCCTGGCGAGTCAGAAACCACAGCCAAGGCACTACCTGGGCCTGATAGTGCGTGAATAACCGCTCGTCCGTTTCTCCCTGTGTAAAACGGCTCACGTAGCCGCCGATGTAACGCGGCGTGCCGTCAGGAAGATGAAGAGTAATCGAAACTTTTTGGCCGACAATATCCTCAAAGGCAATGGCGTCGTTCTCGAAGGCCAGAAGATTCAGTTCGTAACTGAACAGACGCGAGATTCCTTCGTACCCCGTCAACTCCTGCAGCAGAAGCACATCCTTCCCCAGCGGAGTGTCCACCGCGATCAGCCGGTGATCTTGAGTGTAGTCTGGCACGTACCTGTCCTTCCCTCGTTCTTACAGGCCGCGCAAGATGGCGGCCCGCACGGCATCAGCCTTTCGCGGTCGCGTGGCCCTACTGATATACGAATGCCCCATCCGTGCCAATGCCCACGTGAATCCGCTCCATGGGTTCATTCGCGGCCATGCGTCCCAACAATTGTCGCGATATTTCAGGCAGCATGGTGTTGGTCAAAATGTTATCCACGTTACGAGCGCCACTCTCCACCTCGGTGCACCGCCGCGCCACTTCGTCGACCACAGCGGTGTCGTAAAGGAGTTCGATCTTGTGATTTTCCTGGATGCGGCGCTGGATCTTGCCCAGCTTCAGCTTGATGATTTGCTTCATATTCTCGTCGCGAATAGGCAGGTACGGGATGATGACCATTCGTCCGAGAAAAGCGGGCTTGAAGATCTTGTTCAGTTCCGGTTTCAGCGCCTTCACCAAACCCTCCGGACTCGGCATGGTCTCGGGATCAGCACACAGCTTCGCCATGGTGTCGGTACCCGCGTTGGTGGTGAGGATGATGATGGTGTTCTTGAAGTTGATCTCGCGACCTTCGCCGTCTTCCATCGTTCCCTTGTCGAATACCTGGTAGAAAAGTTCCAGCACATCGGGATGTGCTTTCTCGACTTCGTCGAGCAGCACAACCGAATAGGGCCTGCGCCGGACTGCTTCCGTCAGCACGCCGCCTTCGCCGTAACCAACATAGCCCGGAGGCGAGCCCTTCAACGTGGATACGGTGTGCGCTTCCTGGAACTCCGACATGTTGATCGTAATCAGGTTGCGTTCCCCGCCGTAAAGAAGATCCGCGAGCGCGAGCGCGGTTTCCGTCTTGCCCACACCGCTGGGCCCTACCAACATGAAAACGCCGATGGGTTTGTTGGGATCATCCAGACGCGCACGCGATGTGGAAATTCGCTGGCTGATGATTTCCAGTGCGTGGATCTGTCCAATCACGCGCTGGCCCAGAAATGACGGCAGAGAAAGGACGGTGGAAATTTCGTCCTTCATCATTTTCCCGACCGGGATTCCGGTCCAGGCGGAAATCACCTCGCCGATAATCTGGGCATCCACGGCGACGCGGATCATTGGGGTTTCGCCCTGCAGAGCCGCCAGCTCTGCCTCGGCCTGCGCGAGTTGGACGCGCACGGCAGTCACATCCAGCGTCTTGGGGGCTTCTTCGACTGCGACGGCTGTAGCCGACGACGCCGCGGCGGCCGGAGCAGAGGCGACTGCGGCAGGTGCGCCCGCATCGGCAGCGACTCCCGGTATTTCCGAGCTGTTTTGCGCGCCCGCATTCCCATTTCGCGAAGCCGCTGCTCCCTCCAGTTGGGAACGCAAGTCTCGAATCGTCGTCACCAGGTCGCGCTCTTTTTCAAAACGCGTGCGTAACCGGCCCAGTCGGGATTCGATTTCTCTGCTCTTGGTGGCGATCTCTTCGAGCCTCTCGCGATGGTCTGTGCCCACCGCAGATTCGCGTTCCAAAATTCTTTGCTGAACGGCAAGATCGTCGATCTGGCGGACACTGTCTTCAATGGCAGATGGAGTCGCGCTCTGTCCCAGCGCCAGCCGGGCACAAGCGGTATCGAGCACGCTGACGGCTTTGTCGGGCAACTGCCGCCCCGCAAGATAGCGGTGCGAAAGATGCACCGCAGCTGTTAAGCCCTCATCCAGGATGCGAACTTTATGGTGCTTCTCCAGTGATGGGACGATCCCACGCAGCATGGTCATGCACTGCGGCTCTATGGGCTCCTCCACCTTCACTACCTGGAAACGGCGGGCCAGTGCCGGATCCTTTTCAAAATATTTCTTATATTCGGACCAAGTCGTCGCAGCGATGGTGCGTAACTCGCCGCGCGCCAAAGCCGGCTTCAGAAGGTTCGCGGCATCTCCTTGCCCCGCTTGCCCGCCGGCCCCAATCATGGTGTGAGCTTCGTCGATGAATAAAATGATGGGCAGCGGCGAGGCCTTCACTTCCTCAATCAGGCCTTTCAACCGATTCTCAAATTCACCCTTGATGCCCGCTCCCGCCTGCAGCAGCGCCAAGTCCAGCGTCCGCACCGTAACGTTACGCAACGGCGGCGGCACATCCCCTTGGGCTACACGTATGGCGAAGCCTTCCACGACCGCCGTTTTTCCCACTCCTGCCTCTCCGGTGAGAATCGGGTTGTTCTGACGGCGTCTCATCAGAATGTCGACCACCTGGCGAATTTCAAAGTCGCGTCCCAGCACCGGGTCGATCTTGCCGGTCTTTGCTTTCTCCGTGAGATTAATCGTGAACTGGTCGAGGTTGGGAGTTTTGCCGCCGCCAGGGCGTGCGCCAGCAGATGGCGCGCCCGGCGCGGCGGCGGCGGCCACCGCCGCTTGCGCCTCTTCGCTCGAATTACCGACGATCGCGGCAAAGTCCTTGCGCAGTGAATCGGCCTGGATCTTTTGAAACTCGCGGCTGATGTCGCGCATGAGCCGGACCAGTTCGTCATTCGTCGCCAAGGCAAGAATGGTGAATCCGGTGCGCACCTGTCCCGCGTTGTAGTCGATCGAACCGAGTGTCCAGCCTTCGATCAGCATCCGCATAAGCGTGGGGCTGAGCGCGGGCGTCCGCGCGTTACCCGTCTTGAGCTTGTCCAGAGCCCGCGCCAGTTCCCCGGAAAGTCGGGAAGTATCGATCTCGAAGTGTTTGAAAATCGCGGCTACGTCGTTATCGCTCGAGTCGAGCAGTTTCGTGAGATAGTGCTCCACCTCGATGTCATAATGCGTTCGCGCCAGGCAGAGTCCTGCCGCGGCCTCCAGCCCCCCGCGGGTCGAATCGTTAAGTTTGCCGATCAGCGACTTCAGATTCATGTTGTCTCCCTTGTGCTTTTTTCGAGCTCCAGCACAGTATCATCCGGATCTCGGCGGAAGGGCGCGGACTTCACCCACGATACCCAGCCTAATTGCGGGCCGGATGAGCCTTCCGCTCCCAAGGTGCACGCCGGAACCTGCTCGCGTTCGAGAACCAGCTTCACTTCGAAATCCCATTCGTCGTTCGAAAAGAACTGCACCCAGGCCCGCAGCGGCTCCCACGATTGCCCGTCGGGCAGAAAATCCACATAGCGTTCCAGCGACAATGGACCCAGAACGATGCGCACCTTGGACTGCTGGTTCCACACTTCGTCGCCGACCACGGCGCCGAAACCGAGCTCTCCGCTCTCGCTATTTTCCTCGGCCAAGCGGCACTGGGTCTCGCGATCCAGGCGATACCAGGCTCCCGCAAACTGCTCGATCTCGACCGGCACCTCAAAGTAGTCAGCGAGAATCTGTTGCAAAGCCGTGGCCGTGCGCGGGCGCTGCGCCAGCAGCCCCGAATAGTAAATCAGGGTATCGTCGGACACCGTCAGCCGGTCGCGCAAGCCTTGGCTGCCCAGTCCCAGCAGGCTCAGCAAATCACGGGAAAAAATATCACGCTCGTCCTGCTCGTAGGCCACATCGAAGCGGTATTTTCTCCAGGCGCGATAGAACAGCGAGATGATCCGGTGATTGAAAATGTCCAGGAAGTCTCGGGGTGAGGAGTCCGACGCTCGCAACCTTTCGATGATCAGCGACGTGTAGGGATTGGGAAGAACTCCCTCCGGACCGGTCAACCCCATGAAATTCACGGTCATCTCCACCGGACGATTTTCGGGACAGTCCATTGCCTGGATCTGGCTGGCGGGGAACGCCAGCGAGGGGTGAACTGAAAAACGCGCGACCTCGGTATCGGGATGCGCGAAGCGGCCCACCGACGTCCGCTCCGGAAGAAATCTTTCGAGCAGACGCACCGCCTGGAAGAAGTCAAAGGAGAACGGCTCCCGACGGAGCTTCTCACCGACCTCGGTAGCGGCTAGAGCAGAATTGATTGTCCCGCTCTCGGTGCCCACTCTTCTAACGGCTCCTTCCGCTGGCGGCTGCGCGCCACCAATTGGCTGAAACTATTCATCGATACATAGAGGCCCAGGAACTTTTCGAGCACACTCGCGAACAGGTAAGCTCCGCCCCCGCTGAACTGCTCTTCATCGAATTCGATTTCCACCCGCGTGCCTCGCGCAAAACCGATCCCGTGTTCGGAAATCACGCGCGTAAAATGCCGCCGCGCGTCGACCGCAGTAATTCCGCCGATCTGTTTCTTGGTCTCCGCCGAATCGGAAAAATTGTAGAGCTCAAGAATCTTCTGCAACGCCTCTTTACCGTTCTCCACGATGGAAAGATAGTTCAGCGACAGGTGCGAGATGAGCGACCACAGAGTCTTTCCGTCCAGGGGAGGGCGCAGCGTCCGGGTAGGCTTGTGAAGCGCGACGATGCGCTTGATGGCCGCTGCCCCGGCCATTTCGAAATCGCCGTTCTCGCTGCCGAAAGGCAAGCGCGTAACCAGATCGCGGTTGGTACAGTTACATCGCACCGTCACGGTGTCATAGTCGAGTTGCATGGGGCGAGCCGAAAGATCGACCAGAGAAAGAAAAACATCTGTCCCTTCATCGCCCTTACGCGTCGAAACCGACCGGTTAATGTACCAGTACGCCGGAGTGGTCCCCTGGACGGCGTGCCGCTCCGAATAGAGCGGATGATAGGTCACCGTCTCATGAGTTTCCGCGTCGGTGCTGACCACCTCATCCACCGAGTAGATTTCCATGGTTTGCCGGCGCCGCGCATCGGGCACGATCGGATACTGATAGCGCGTCTGATCGACCAGGATCGGTTCCGCAGTCTGCGCAAACAAGTTGATGATGGGCGTGCATCCCAAGCGCAGCGTCTTCGCATTCACCGCGACTTCCAGGCGCTGATGCCGGCCGTCCTGTTCAAAGGGCGAGATGAGAAACAAAATCTCCGCTTTCGACTTGAGGCCGGCGCGCTGCAACTCCGAAAGTCCCTTGAGACTCATGAAGAAAAATTTTTCTGGAAAGGCGAAGTACTCCTGTAGCAGCCGGTACCCCACGAAGGACCGCCTGGGATAAGGCAGCACATCTTCCGCATCGCCGAAACCCATGGGCTGAAGATTCCGCACCGGCAGTTCGCGGACCGGCGCCTTCGGGTTCGCAGGATCGCGCACCAGAATGCGCACACAATTTCTGCACAACAATTCGTACAGCCCGTGCACGACCGCACTCTCGCCGTTCAGATAAAAAGCCAGCGTCTCCAGGTCGAGCTTGTCAAAAGAAACATCCGGAAAGCATTCCAGTTCGACTCGCAACACAGCGGCCTCGGACGCGCGCAATGCGGGGCGAATACGATCGGGCGTCATCCATTGCGCTTGTGAAACTTTGAAGGGCCACAGGGTCGCGTCGTACGAGGTTCGGAACTTGCACGGCACTCCTTCCACCGGGCGCGAATAAAGAACCGTTCCTTTCGGAATCTTCAGGCTGCTGGTGAGCTTGCCCTGCTCCGCATCCGTGTGAAATTGCGCCACCGACATCGACGGCACGGGCCGAAGGTAGTGGGGGTAGAGAATATTGAGCAGCGCCTCGGTGATCTGGGGGAAGTCGTCGTCAATCCGCAGGTGAACGCGGGCGGCCAGCAGAGCAAAAGCCTCCAGCATCCGCTCGACGTGCGGATCTTCGCAGCGATCCGGCTCCAGCAGCAAGCGCGAGGCGATCTTGGGATACTTGCCGGCGAACTCCGCCCCGGTCTGGCGCAGGAATGTGAGCTCGCTCTCGTAATAATCTCTCAGCTCATTGCGCAAGATCCGCTCCCTTGATTTCGTACTCGCCCTTGCCCAGTTCCAGTACCGTGTCGAAACGCACCGGCTCCGGCGCCGGGTCCATGCACAGCAGTCCTTCGATCACAAACTTCAAAGCTCGATAATTGCCTTCCTCCAACTCCATTCGTACTTTGGCGCGCTTCAACCGGGGTTCGAACACGGCAATGGCCGATTCCATCTCTCGCACCAGGTCGCCATGGTCGCGGCTGGACAAAACAGATTTGGAAGATATGTCCGGAAACCCGTAGTGGTAAACGGAGCGGACGGTCTCCCGTGCCGAATCAGGAGAAGGATCGATCGTCTTTCTCGTATTCAGCAGCCATTCCAGATCGCGCTTCATCGCAGCTTTCAGTTCACGCAAGGATTGGGCGCGAGTGTAAGGGATTTCCGAGCGGTTCTTCGGATCCCGATCGATGAGCCGATCGAGCACTGAGAGCGTGACCGGTCCGGTGGCATCTCGCCTGGGCATGACTTATTTCCCGTCTCCCAACGCCTGCGCCGGATCGAGCCGGCAGATGCGCTCGAATAGTTTTTGTTGCTGACCCTTGTCTGCCTGAATTCTGGTGCTCATCTTCATGATGGTGGCCAAGGCGCCTGCGACCACGCCCGGATCCTCCCACTCATCGAGCTTGTGATTTTCGATGGCCGCCGCCAGATCGTCCAGGATCGGCTGTGCGACATTGGCCTTGTTGGCAGAAGCGCAGATCTCCACCAGTTGCATGCGCCGGCGGAAACGCTCTCGTCCGGAGCGCTTGCGCGCAATATCCTGCTGCAGGATTTCGAATGCCTTCCGCTCCTGGCCTTCACGCAAAGCTTGCAGCGCCAACGCATACGCGTCAGTCGGCTGTCCCGGCCATCTCGATCCCGTGCCGTTGGAGCTTGCCGAGACCTGAAGCGGTGGTTCCGCAGCGGGGGCTTGCTCGGAAGGTCCCTGGCTCAAAGAGACGAGCCAGGCGCGCGTCTCAGCGTTGGCGACCGGGGTTTCGTCCATGAGTGTGGCGTCGAGCAACTGGGGAATATCGGCGATCAGCGCCTTCAGTTCCGAACGAATCGCTCGCGCAATCGCTTCGTATCCGCTGCCGAGGGCGTCGCAAGCTTCGACCACAAAGCGCTGCAGATCAAGCCAGGCGCGGCTGCAAGGCAGCGCCATCGCATTCTCGGCCGCTTCCAGCAACTGTTCGTACTTTTTGTCGAGCAGCAGCCGTTTCAGATGCCGGCGAAGTTCAGTAGGCGGAGCTTCGAGCCGAGTAGGATCGGCCAGATCAATGGCCGCGCGCAGCTCTCCCCATCGCAGCCCGCGCAACATCAGATAGGAAGCTGGACTGGTGGGTTCACGCCGCCGCAGAAACGCCGCCGCCTCTGCGACTTTGCGAATCGCATCGACGCGGTCGGCAGGTTCAGACGAGGTATCCAGCGAAATCAGAACGCCCGTGCGCGCCGCCCCGGCACCTTCCGCGGGAGCGTCCCCTTCGGCGCCAGTTGTATTCCCCGCAGTGGCGACCACCTCCACCGGATCCGGTTCCTTCTCTCGCTTTTTCTGCAGCAATCCGTGGATCGAGTGCCGGGCTACATCCAGCGATGACTTCAGTGAGCCAAATGCGGGTCCGTCATCCCCGAACTTCTCGTCGCAGGTTTTCTTCAG
>Ga0182024_10001617_pt1 | contig 57669 bp, 51 predicted proteins | sample P32metaG_FD_120480 | JGI IMG/M metagenome (GOLD analysis project Ga0182024, IMG submission 120480) | Permafrost microbial communities from Stordalen Mire, Sweden - P3-2 metaG (Illumina Assembly) | ecosystem: Environmental > Terrestrial > Soil > Wetlands > Permafrost | place: Sweden: Stordalen...
CAGGTGCTGCCCGAGTTTCTTGAAGGAGTCGGAAAACGCCTTGGCGGCGCAGTCGGCGTTGCCGAGGATCATTCCGCCCTGCTCGACGAATTGACGTAGTTTGCTCTCCTCGGCTTCGGTGAAATTGAGCGGCTGGTTCCCGGCGATATACAGGATGGGGGCGTCGTGGAGCTCGGCGGGATCGACGGACAGGTTGACCACCTGCCAGTTCAGGCCCCGCTCCATTTGACGGCCGACCCATCGGGTGATGTTGGCCGCATCGCGCGGGCGCTGGTTCCAGTTGCCGACGATTGCGTTGCCGGTGCGGGGAGCTGCCGGAGTGAGCGTGTACTGGAGTTTGTTCATCACAACCGGCGCACGCCCGCGGGCCAGGAACAACAGCGCGAACGAAGTATCGGAGACCGAGTTCCCCCATGAGCCGTCGGGCTGTTGGTAGGCTATCAATTGGGCGGCGCCGTCTTTGTACCAGTCTTTGGAGCCGAAATATTTATAGCCGCTGGCCAGGCCGATGCGGGAGATGCCGAAGAGGGTGTAGTAGTAATGTTGGTCGGAAGAGAGTTCAGCGAAATGGTCGCTGATCCATTTGAGGCCGGCTTCGATCGGCGGGTTGCTGTAGTTGCCTTTGCACCCGCCGTCACCGTGGAGGTAGTCCTGGGTGATGAAGAGGGTGGCGACGCCGGCGGCGGTCATGGACAGGGTGACTTTGTTGGAATCTGGCGGTCCGCCGAAGCCTCCGCCGGGGGCCATGCCGCGGCCGCCGGGTGGTCCACCGGGAGGTCCCGTGCCCGGCCCGCCTGGCGGCCCGCGCATGCCTGGACCATTGGGGCCCATGCCCATGCCCGGGCCACCCATGCCGCCCATGTCGCCGCCATAGGTCCATCCGCCGCTCTTGTCCTGATGGCGGATCCAGGCGTCTTCGACGTCCTTCCAGTACCAGGAGGGGACCTCGAAGCCCAGTTGGGCGCAGGCCCACATGCCGAGCACGCCGAACTGGGCGGTGCTGTTGTCCCAGCCGGGGTCGTCGGGCGTGTAGTGGTAGAGGCCCTTGGCGTCGCCGGTCTGGCGAAGCCCCTTGAGCAGGACCGTGCCGTCCTTCTGCACATTGGGCTTGAACGTCACCAGCTTCGCCGACGGCAGCAGCGGCCAGACCTGCGCATGCAGCCCAAGGGCGTAAGTGCCGGTGACATCGTTGGTACTCTTGAGGAACCCAACCGCCCTGGCGATTCGCTCGTCCCGATCGGGTTCACCAGCGGCCAGCAGTGCGAAGGTTGCGATCGATGACAACCCGCCCCATTGCGAGCTGACCTGCGGGTTCTGGCCTCGGGCGTCCATCATGGGCCCGCCCATTCCCGGTCCGCCCGGCCCCCCGCCGCCGGTGGGCTGCTTTTTCGGCGATTCCTCCCAGTTGCCATCGCGCTGCTGAGAATAGAGATAAGCCTTGGCCCGGGCGATGGCCCGTTCGACGTCCGCCGACGAAACCGACGCTGAGCTGGTGGCGCCGGCGTCAGGAGGCGGCTGGCGAACGCCCTGCGCCATCGCCGGCGTGAGTTGGCCGAGCAGAAGACATGCGAACACGAGGGTGCATTGTCGGAGGGGCATCTGCTCATCCTGATCTGTCGAACCTTAATTCCCGATGAAGAGAGATTTCGGTCGGTGGACGTTCGGGTTACCGACCCTTCTGCCCTGCGATTTCTTCCCGCCAGTCATCAAGATTTCTGCATGCTAACCGTTTTTGGGTAGACTTCCCCCTTCACTCTTTGCGGAGAACCCAGGATGCGACGATTACCGAACCTTCATGGCGACATCACCCGGCGGACATTCCTCAAGGCGGCCGGCACCGCCAGCGCCGGCCTGGCCCTGGTCAGGCCCGATCGCTGCGCGGCGGCGAAGAAGCCCGCCCCGCCTGGCGTGCTGGTCTACTCATTCATCAACAAAACCAACGGCAAGTGGGCCGACGATCAGTGCTTCTGGAGCCTTGACGGCGGCAAGCAATGGCACTCGTTCCAGAAGGAGCCCACCGTCTCCTGCCCCAACGGCAATGGCCGCGTCTATTTCCGCCTGGGCGACGCGCCCAGGAACTTCGATGATCGTTCGGCCTATTGGGATTTCATCGAATACGCCTACGGCAATGGCACGTGGAACGGCAACACCACGCAGGTAGACGCCTTCTGCATCCCCCTGACCATCGAGATGGGTGAAAAGAAGGTCGGCATCACCGAGTCGCGCGCCAAACTGTTCCAAGCTTTCCAGAAGGAATGTCCCGTCGAATTCAAGGACTGTGTCAAGGGCGACTTCTGGCTCCTCTCCCCCGGCCGGGCCGGCTTCAACAAGGGCGGCCCGCATGCCGGCTATTTCGAAAAGTACGTCGACGAAGTCTGGGAGATGTACGCCCAGGAGAAGGCCACGCCCAGCGGCAAGTTCACCGGCAAAGTGATCGGCAATTCGCTCACGTTCACACCCGTCAACGGCGGCAAGACATTCACCTGCCCCCGAAAACCCAGCACGCAGGAGATCCTTCTCGGCCAAGGCGTGCTGGGCAACAACCCGGCATTTTGTGGCGCTTTCAACCGCCATGTGGCGGCTGACCCCGCCGACTGGAATACGCCGGGTAAGTTCTACCAGGCCGAGCCGTGCAACTGGTATTCCAAGTTCCTCCACGAACACACCATCGACCACAAGTGCTACGGCTTCTGCTACGACGACGCCAGCGAGCAGGCCGCGTTCTTCTCCGGGAAGGGAGACAATCTGGTTGTGACGATTTACTGGGATTAGGCTGGATTAGGCTGCTTGTTGCGCATGTTGGTGAGCAACCGAAATGCAGATGAACCACAGAGGCCACAGAGGTCACCGAGGAAAGCACAGAGAATGCCGGCGCGACGGTTCGACCTTCATGGTTCGCACGCTTTGAGGAGCGCGTCTCGTCGTCAGCCAGGGAAGATATAATGACCCATCCTGATTCTGTTTCTCTGTGATTTTCTCTGTGCCCTCCGTGATCTCTGTGGTTCTACTTCTTCCTGAGGAACGCCGAATCTGAGACATTCATGAATATCGTGGACGCACACTTGGACCTTGCTTACAACGCCCTTCGCGGCCGGGACGTTCTGCGGCCCGCGGCGGAGCAGATGGCCGATGAGGAGGGCATACCCACCGTCGGTCTGCCCGACCTGCTGGCCGGCGGCGTGGGGTTGATCTGCGCGACGATCTTTTGCGAGCCGGCCATCGGGGGCAAGCCGGGATATGCCACGCCGGAGCAGGCGTATGATGCGGCTGGCCAGCAGTTGGTGTGGTACGCGATGCAGCATGAGGACGGGCGGATAAGACTCGTCAAGTCCGCGGCCGACCTTGTGCCGGCAACCGGCGGCGCATTGCCAGCGATCCTTCTGCTCGAAGGCGCCGATCCCATCCGCACGCCAGAGGACGTGAAAACGTTCTTCGACGTCGGCGTTCGCATCGTCGGCTTGGCCTGGAAGCAGACCCGCTACGCCGGCGGGACGGGCGCGCCGGGGCCGTTGACGCCGCAAGGGATCGAGCTGGTTAGTGAATTGGACCCGGTTGGCATCATCCATGACCTGTCGCACCTGGCCGAGGAATCGTTCTGGCAACTGCTCGACATCAGCGGCGGGCCGGTGGTCGCGTCGCATTCCAATTGCCGATCCATCGTGCCGACGGATCGGCAACTGTCGGATGACATGGCCCGGGCCGTCTTCCGCCGGGGCGGTGTGATCGGCATCAATTTCTTCGACAAGTTCCTGCTGCCGCCGGCGGAGTACAAGACACGCCGGGCGACGCTGGCCGACGTGGTCCGCCACGTCCGCCATTTCTGCGACCTGGCCGGCGACGCCCAGCACGTCGGCCTCGGCACCGACATGGACGGCGGGCTGGGCCGGGACGAGGTCCCCGTCGAGATCCGCACCTCGGCAGACCTGCCGCGCGTGGCGGATGCGCTGTCGGCCGGAGGGTTCGGGGACGTAGCGGTGCGCGGGATCATGGGCGGGAATTGGGTGAGGTTCTTCGAGCGGCATTTGCCGCGGTGATCCGCGTTAAGCTAAGTGCAACCCACAGATGTTCTGGGGTGCCTTCTGGTCGCCTCGCCCGGTACTGCTCTGAAAGGAGCAACAGTGCGGGAGTCGCTCTCTGGTTCCCTCTCCCGGTACTCCGGGAGAGGGTTAGGGTGAGGGTCTTCTGCTTGCGCCGGCCGAAAAGACCCTCACCCCCGCCCTCTCCCGGTGTACCGGGCGAGGGAGTGAGGCGCGTGAGTCAGGCTCAACGCCCCGCGTTTTCGAGGCTCAGAACCTGGGAAGCAACATACGGATAATGACAATCGCGTGCTTGAGGTGTTTCGGATCCCTCGTGCACCGCGCGTGGCGGACGCGCTGTCGGCCGGGGGTTGGGGGACGATGAGGTGCGCGGAGTGATGGGTGGGAATTGGGTGAGGTTCTTCGAGCGGCATTTGCCGCGGTGATTGCTAAATGGGTGCCATGGGCAAGCGTACTCGCTTGCCCGTGGGGCAGGTTGCATCAGAGCGAGAGAACACGAGCAAGCGATTACGCTTGCCCATGGCACCCAGATGAGGTTCTGAAACGGTACCTGATCCGCCGCTTCGTGTGTTCGCGGTTGCAGTAATCGGGTTGTTCCCTTATCCCATAACACGTGCCTTGAGCAAGGAGAGTCCCGATGCTGATAGACGCGGCGCAGCCGGTCATTCCATACGCGTCGCCCGGCAGCCGTTTGCGGCGCCGTTCGCTGGGCTTCGGCCGCGTGTCGCCCATCCACGTCTCGCTGAGCCTCCTTCTCTACCTGTTCTTCGCGGTCTTTCTGATCTGGCCTGTCTGGCAGATCGTGGCGACGGGGTTCCGGCATAAGGACGGGTCGTTGACCTTTCATTACGTTTCGCTGGTCTTCCGCGACCCGGTCCTGCGGGCCGGGCTTTGGAATGCGACAGGGATTGCCGTGGCCGTGACGGTGGCGTCGCTGCTGATCGCCCTGCCGCTGGCGCTGCTGAGCGTCCGATACGAGTTCCCGGGGCGAAAGCTGTTGAGCGGATTGTTGCTGGTGCCGCTGGTGCTGCCGCCTTTCGTCGGGGCGCTGGGAATGCGGCTGGTGCTGGGGCGATTCGGGCCGCTGAGCATCCTGCTGGGCTGCGGCAAGACGGGGATCGACTGGCTCGGCGGGTATCCGGTGGTCGGCATCGTCATTATCGAGGCCCTGCACCTGTATCCGATCCTGCTGCTCAACCTGCAGGCCGCCCTGGCCAACATCGACCCCGCCATGGAGCAGGCGGCGGCCAACCTGGGGGCGGGGCGCTGGACCGTCTTTCGGCGGGTGACCCTGCCGCTGGCCCGGCCCGGGCTGTTCGCCGGGGCGACGCTGGTGCTGATCTGGAGCTTCACCGAGTTGGGCACGCCGCTGATCTTCAACTATTACACGATCACGCCGGTGCAGGTCTTCGAGCAGATCACCGAAGTGGCCACCAACCCGATGCCCTACGCGCTGGTGGTGGTGATGCTGGCGGCTTCGACCTTGTTGTACGCCGTCGGCAAGGTTGCGCTGGGGCGCGGGTTCGACGCCGCGACCACCAAGGCGGCGGTAGCCGGGTCGGCCAGGCGATTGACCGGCTGGCGTGCCGCCGCGGCCGCGGCGCCGTTCGTCTGCATCTTCCTGCTGGCGGTCATCCCGCACGTATCGGTCGTGCTGACCAGCATGACGGCGACGGGAGCGTGGTACAAATCGGTCCTGCCGCAGCAGCTCACCGCCAGCCACTACGGGCAGGCCTTGGTGGACGACCTGGCACTGCCCAGCGTCTGGAACTCCGTGCAATACGCCTCCCTGGCCACGCTTCTGGCCGTCGGCATCGGACTGGCGGCGGCCATCGTCATCGTCCGCGGAAAGGTCCCCGGCCGCGGCGCCATCGACGCCCTGGCCATGCTCCCGCTGGCCATCCCCGGCGTCGTGCTGGCCTTCGGCTACCTCTCGCTGTCGGTCTGGCTCAAGCAGAAATACCCATCCCTGCTGACGGCCGGCGGCGCGCTGCATTTCCTGGACGTGCAGGAATCGCCGCTGGTCCTGCTGGTGATCGCCTACGCCGCCAGGCGGATGCCCTACGTGGTGCGCTCGGCGGTGGCGGGATTGCAGCAGACGCCGCGCGACTTGGAGCTTGCCGCGGCAAACCTGGGCGCCCGCCGGGCCACGGTGCTGACCCGGATCACCCTGCCGCTGATCCTGGCCAGCCTGATCGCCGGCGCGCTGCTGGCGTTCGCCTTCTCGATGCTGGAGGTTGGTGATTCGCTGATCCTCGCCCAGCGGATCGACGCATTCCCGATCACCCGCGCCATCCTCGAACTGTCGCAAAGGCTCGGCGACGGTCTGTACATCGCCAGCGCCCTGGGCGTCTGGGCGATGGTCCTGCTGACGCTGACCATCTTGTCGGCCAATTCCCTGCTCGGGAAAAAGATGGGGGCGGCGTTCAGGGTGTGAGCCGTTAATCATCCAGCCAGGAAGGCGACGTCGGGAACTGGGCATTCGACGCGGCAGCCGCTGCCAACATCAGCGGCTCCTTCCCCATCCGGATGTGGGCACGGATGGCCGCCTCGGCCTGGGCCGGGTCATGGGTCAGCAGTGCATTCACCAACTCGACGTGGCTGGAACGCGGGGCGTCTTCGGGCGTGGGATGCAGGGCCTGGACGGCGTAGAGCATGCCGATCTTCATGATCCGCTCGAACGCGGACGTCAGGGCCGGCACCTCGGCCAGTGAGACCAGGTAATGGTGGAAGCGGACTTCCTGCTTGGCATGGGCCGGCGAGCTCAGCGCCGCTTCGTCGATCTCCGCGGCCAGGCGGGTGAGCCGCTTGATGTGCCGTTCGACCGGCGCGCCCCGGTAGAGGCGTGCCGCCTCGCATTCCAGGGCTTCGCGGACGATGAGCTGGCCGCGCAGGTCCTCCGGCGACAGCAACCGGACCCGCGTTCCCTTGCGCGGCAGCGTCTCGATCAGACCTTCGGCCTCCAGCTCCAGCATCGCCTCGAGGATCGGCGCGACGCTCACCTCCAGTTCTGCGGCCACCTGCCGGCGGTTGAACACCTGCCCGGGAGGCATCTGCCCGCCCAGCAGCCGGGTGAGGATCTTGTCGTATACCCGTGACGCTAATGATGTGTGAGCCATAACCCCGGCATCATCGCACAATGTTGCCTGATCGGAAATGAACAGGGCCGGACAATTGACGGTTTTCATCCTCTAATGAGCGACGCACTAAAGGCCCACACCTGCGGCGTGCGGTATCCCGGGCGGACCTCGCCGTTGGGGACCACGGTCATATCGTGCCACTGCACGGCGGGCACGGTGCCTCGGGAGAACGGTGCTTCGCCGGCCTGGTCCCACTTGTCCGTCGCGGCGTCATATTCGAGCACATCGCGGGGGAAGCCCGGGTGCTGCGTTTCGGGCTTGAAGCCGACGTGGTTCCCGTCGTCGCCGCTGATCACCAGCAGGTGAGTTGTGCCGGACCGCGGAGCGGGCGAGGGGGCGGCCACCGCCGGCCGGGGCATGTCGCGTAGGCGCTTCCAGCCTTTGTCCTTGCCATCGACCGTGTATCGCCACGCATCGCGCAGGTATTCGCGGACCGGTTTGCCGTCGGCATCAGGCGTCAGTTTTGCGCCGCTGAAAAGATAGAATGCTGCGTTGGCCCCCGGCGTAGCGCCGGCGACTGCGAGCATTCGCTCGGGGCCGGGGCATGGTGCCAGTTCACGCCACTCCGGCCTGGCTGCGGCCAGGTCCATCGACCAGAACGTATTCAGGCAGCTCGTGGCGTCCGGCTTCTCGATGCCGCCGGCAATGTAGATGGTGCGGTTTACGGCCGCGCCGCACATGAACGCGCAAGGCCGCGGCAGGTCGGGCAGTGGGGTGGACTTCAAGTGAGTGCCGTCCCAGGTCAGGCGATACACGGCGCAGAAATGGCGGGTCGCATCGCCGCCGCCGATGCAGATGACGGCGTCGTCGATCGAGACGGCCACGCCGTAGGCGGTGGGACGGGGCAGGGGGTCGGCGGCCTTCCAGGAGCCGAGCGGCGAGTCGAGCACGAACGCCGAATCGTACCACTTCTTGACGCCCCCTTCCCACGGCCGCTTGCCGGGGAAGTTCGCGCCGCCGGCCACGACCAGCGCGCCGCCGCTCACTCCGGCGAAAGGGGACGCGAACCCTTCACGATCCCGGATGCTCGGTAATTGTTCCCAGCGAGCGGGTTTGGTGGCCGGCGTCTCACTGCGGGCCAGCGGCAGCCCAAGCGTTGGGATGGCAATGAGTGTGGAAAGGATGACCGCCCGGCTTCTCATCGTAAGGAATCAGTTTCCCACAGAACGTTTTTCGTCCCCAATTCTCGGCGAATCGCCCGGCGGTCAAGCGGCTGGCGGTCCGTGCCGGCCGTCCGTTGCTGGGGCCTTGTCGGTCGCGGCCGGCGGTCTGGCGGCTTCGCGGACGAGGTGGAGCAGGCTGGTCACGAACCCAGCCAGGGCGCCGGCGTTGGACGCGCCGTCACCGCCGGGGGCGATGGTCACCGACCGCAGCTCGTCCGGCTTGGGCAGCGCCTGGGCGATGCCCGGGAGCTGGTCAATCAACCGCATCCGGAGGTAGCCGTCCGAAGCGTCGTTTTCAATCTGCCGCCGGGACCGCAGGGCCGTCAACTTCCGCTCGCGGCGGACGTCGGCGGCCTTGGACCGCAGCTCCTGCACGTCCATCTCGGCCGCCGCCTGCGCCCGCTGCTGCTCGGCGGCCGCCTGGTCCAGCGCCGCCTGCCGGCGGATGCCGTCGGCGGCGGCGGCGACCCGCCGGGCGTCCAGCTCCAGCGCCTTCAGGGCCAGGTCCAACTCCGCCTGTTTCCGCGCCTTCTCCGTCTCGTTCCGCTCGGCCAGGGCTTGCTGCTCGGCCTGCTGTTCGATTTGGTGCCGGCGGACCTTCTCCGCCTGCTCCCGGCCGTACCGCTCCAACTCCTTGGCGGCGCGCAGCTCCGCCAGCCGGGTTTCGGCCTCCAGCTCGGCCGACTGGCGGGCCTGCTGGTTCTCCAGCTCGCGGGCGGCGATGAGCTGCTGGGCCTCCAGTTCGGCAAGCCGGGCGACCCGCTCCCGCTCGGCACGGAACGGCTTCTGGAGGTTTTCCCACAGGCGGGTCGAGCTGACGACGGCCTCCTTGATCTGGACCGTGACGATCTTCAGCCCCAGCCCGCCGCCCCCGGCCCCGGCGCCGCCGATGCCTTCGTCGACGGCCGCGACGGCCGGCACCCGCTCGGTCCCGGGGCCGCCACCCTCAGCCACCCAGCGCAGGCGGTGGGTGAGCTCGGCGATGATCGGCTGCTTGTCGCTCAGCACGTCGTCGATGCCCATGGTCGAGACCTTGTCCTTGATCGCCGCCTCGGCCTGTTCGCGGAGCTGGACGTTGACGACGCGCATCGGGTCCTGGGGGTCGGAGAAGTCCAGCCGCCGGTAGGCCACGCGGACATCGTCGACGATCCACTGGACGTAGGCCTGGACGAGGACGCCCTGGCGGTCGCTGCAGATGCACCGCGCGTTGATGATGATCGTCTGCATGGCCGCCGGGACGAGCAGGAAGGCGTCCCGGTAGGGGTTGAACCGGAACGACATGCCCAGCCCGATGGTGACGGGCTGGGGGTGGCCACGGCGGGTGTGGATGACGTACACGTTGGGCGGGACGACGACCGTCTGCCAGAGCCAGAACCCGGTCACGCGGTAGTCGACAGCCCGGCCGCCGTCGGCCGGAGCCGACGCGGCATTGTACCGGGTCAGTTCGTCGAGATCGCCCGACTTGCTCCTGCTGTCAGCGGCGCCAGGTAGGGCCGGAGCGGCGGGGGCGCGGGACCGCCGCAATTCCTGGTCTACCTTGGCCTGTTGTGCCAGCACCTGGCCGAGGTACTCGTTTTTTTCTTCCATCTTGGGTGTCCTGCAAGGAGGAGTTCGGAATTGCGGTTTCCGTTGAAGGCGAGGTCATGCAAATTGCTGGTCGAATCCACGACGAACTTAACCGAAACGGGGCATCAGCTTGGACCATGCGTAGAGAATGCGGCTGTGCTAGCCCGTCTGCGCTGTATTTCCGCCATCATCTGATCACGCTGTCGCCTTTGAAGCAGGCAAAAGTGAAAGAGTCAGGTTCGTGTAGTCGATTCTCAATTCTTTACCAAGAAGCAACCCGACTCCGAGCAAGGGCATTTCGCCGTCATTCGCGATAACTTCCAGGTTCCGTTCTCGGCCGAACCATGGGATCGTGCAGCTATAGGTCTCAAGTTATCGACAATTCCCGTCATCGGATTTGCAATCCAAAATGAACCGCCGCTTTGTGGCCAACGCGGAACGCATGGGCTAATCGACCGGGGTGTGCCCTTCGTGAAGCGCCGATCGCATCGCTCAAAGTGGCGCCTAGAAAGTACTCACCGGAAATCGGTTCAATGGCAACGAACTGGTTCTTGTGGGAGGCCTCGAGTGCTCCCCTGATTCTCTCGAAAATCGTCCTGGCCGCCTGCGCGATATTCGATTGACTCGAAGTAATCATGGATACGCTCCGGTATTATTCATTATTCTAAACGGCAATACCATAAAAGTCGATGCCGTCACCAGTTCCCTTGCGCCAACACTTTGTCTTGTTTCCACTAATCTAATCGTAACGGCCCTCGACTGGGCCGCGTTTATTATGCCCGGAGGGCCTGAATGAAGCGACATCTTCCATCGGCAGCCATCATATTCGCGCTGTTCCTGCAAACGGCAAGCGGACAGCAACCCGGCCCGCGCGGCGGCGCGCCGGGGCGAAGCGCAGGGACGCCGGCCCCGATCCAGGCCAAGCCGGAAGAGCTCGCGATGATCAAGGAAAAGACCGAGCAAATACGGTCGATGGTGAAGGACTTGAAAGCCGGGGGCGCCAAGGCGGATCTTGTATGCGATGTCGAGGTATACGCCCATGCCGGCCAGATGCTCCTTGAGTATCCGGACATGTTCTCTTCACAGGCCGCGATTGAGCATGCGCAAAGCACCCTCGATCAGGGCATCGAGCGGGGCAAGCAGCTCCAATCCGGTCAGCCGCAATGGAACCAGGGCAGGAAGCGGATCCTTGCTTATACATCCGAAATTGACGGCGCGGTCCTTCCCTATGGAGTGACGCTGCCGGAGAACTACGATCCCGCAAAGCCGACGCGGCTTTACGTGTGGCTGCATGGACGCCAGAACACCACCACCGAAGCCGAGTTCATTTACGGCTTCCTGAACAGCAAGGGTGCCGGGAACCCGCCGGTGGCCGACCAGGGACAGATCCAACTCAATTGCTTCGGCCGGATCAACGGCGCTGGCTGGCACTGGGCCGGCGAAATGGACGTTTTCGAGTCGATTGCCGCGGTGAAGAAGCGCTTCAACATCGACGATCGCCGGATCATTCTTCGCGGGTTCTCCCAGGGCGGCGAAGGCGCCTGGCACATCTCGTTGCATTATCCCGATCGCTTCGCCGCCGCTGAAATCGGGGCGGGAACGGTCTCGCGCAGCGCCGAACGGCCGGGGCTGAGCGCCTATCAGCTTTCGACGTTGCGGATCTGGGAGAACATCTCCGAGTGGGCGCTGAACATCTACAATCTTCCGCTTGCCGGGCATGATGGGGAGAACGATCCGGGCCAATTGGAATCCTCCCTGCGTGCCCGCGCCCAACTCGAAAAGGAAGGCTTCCCGTCGGCGGGCGACCCCGATTATCTCCGCTCCCAGGGCGCTCCGGGCCTGTGGCTGCAATCCAAAGCCACCGGACACGGGACCAGCCCGCTGGTCCGCCAGCGACTGGACGCATTCCTCAAGGAGTACGGCGACAAGGGTCAAAGCTCGCCCGATCATATCCGCTTCCTGACGTACACCGCGCGCTACAACCATGACTACTGGGTCTCGCTCGACGGTCTGGACAGGCACTACGAGCGCGCGGAAGTGGACGCCCAGCGTAGCGGCGGCGGAACGTCCTACGACATCAAAACCAAAAACCTGACCCGGCTCGTTCTGCGCGAGACCGCAAACGCCCGCGATATCAACATCGACGGCCAGGCCCTGAAGGTGACCGCGGGGCCGGAGATTACCCTGAGCAAGAACGTCTCCGCCTGGTCCGTGGTTGAGAACGGGCTTCCGGCCGGCCTGCACAAAACCCACGCGCTGCAAGGTCCCATCGACGACGCCTTCCTCGATCCGTTCCTGATGGTCCGCCCCACCGGCAAGCCCTGGAACGATGAAGTGAACCAACAGGCGCTGCGCACGATGGCCCGTTTCGATCGCCTGTGGGGACGGTTCTTCCGCGGCCACCCCTTCGTAAAGAACGACACCGACGTGACTGAAGCGGACTTGGCCAAGTACCATGTCGTCTTATTCGGCGATCCGGGCAGCAACAAATGGATCGCGGCGATCAACGGCAAGCTCCCCTTCACGTGGGACCGGGACAGCGTCACTCTTGGCGGCAAGGCCTATCCAGCGCACGAAAGTTTCCCGGCCATGATCTATCCCAATCCCCTCAACCCGGCGAAGTACGTCGTGCTGAATACCGGCCTGACCATCGAGGATCGCGGCTACAACGGCGACTACGGCACGCCGCTGTGGGGCGACTATGCCATCGTCAAGGTGAACCCGGGCGCGGCGGTCCCGGACCTGCTCACCGCCGGGCTCTTCGACGAGACCTGGCAGTTAACCAAGTGACTTTCTTGATGGCGTGGCGTACGCCACGACCATGCTCGCCCGGGTTGGGTGTATTTGTATCTGGATTTCAGGGCGGCTATTATCTTACCCGTTCAGAACAAACCGCGGCAACGCAGGAGCGGTGTCATGACGTCCAGTTCGATAGTCCGGGCTACGCTCGACGATCTGTACCGCGTCGAGGGCAAAGCCGAGTTAATTGGCCGGAGGGTTGTCCACCAAATGGCCAGCGGAGTCCTCCCCAGCGTTGTAGCCGGCGAGATTTTTGTAAGTCTCCGGGCCTACTCAAAAGCTGTCGGCCGAGGCACGGCGTTCCCGGACGGAATTGGGTACGCGGTTCCCGAGTTGCCTTCGGAGCGCGAGTCGTTCTCCCCGGACGCATCGTATCACGCCGGGACTTGGCCGGCGAACCGCATGCGCTTCATGGAGGGACCGCCCACGTTCGCCGCCCACGTTCGCAGCGAAAACGACTACGGCGCCGCGGCCGATGCGGAGATCGAGGCGAAGCGCGCGGATTACTTTGCCGCTGGGACGCTGGTTGTCTGGGACGTGGACCCAAGGGCCGAAACAGTCACATCATACCGCGCGTCGGAGCCGAATTTGCCGCGCGTCTTCCGTCGGGGTGAAATCGCAGATGCAGAGCCGGCCGTGCCCGGGTGGCGAATGGGGGTGGCAGATGTCTTTGCCGCATGATGGACGGAGTCTTCAACGGCTCGACCGCTGCGGTCATGCTGCGCCTGCTCGTCGATGATCTGGATCGGAACGAGATCGAGCAACTGCGATCGCTTGTCGATTGGTTCATCGACCTAAACCGTTGATCAAACGCCCTTCCCTCACCATTCACCCTTCTTGCCGAATCGCTCGCGCGTCGTTCTAGCGAAACGTTCGGCGGCTTCGTCGATCCTGCGGAGCAGTTCGTCGCCCGGCACGCCGGCGCTGTCGCGGGCGGCGGGGATCATCGTCTGGCATTCGTTGGCGTCCATGAGCCGTGCGGCTTGGAGCAGCCGGGGCTCGTCCCCCGGCGGGACCGCCAGGAACCCGTGCTTGTCGGCGTGGATCAATTGCCCCGGCTCCACGTGCCGGCCGAACACCTCGACCGGGCATCCCCACCGGACCGGGTGGGCGAAGGCGTGCCCCACGCAGAGCCGGCGGCCCAGCGCCTTGAACCCGGCATTGGTCATTTCATCGAGGTCGCGGATCGCACCGTCGGTGATCGTCCCGATGCACCCCAGGGCGCGATGAACGTTGCTGTTCACTTCGCCCCAGAATGAGCCATAAACCGCCGGCTTGTCCAAGTCCTGGACGACCACGATCTTCGGCCCCGGTTCGCCGGCCAGGTAGCGCCGATAATCGCTCCAGGCGCTGGGGCCAGTCCGGCGGTGGCTGCCGTCGCCGGGTTGAATGACAAGCGTTACGGCATACCCGACCATCGGCCCCATCTGCGGCATGAAGTCGCGCACGTCCTCGAGGTTGAACGCGTCCCGGCTGGCGTCGTGCTCGGTGATCTGCTCCCAGCCGTTGTAGATGGTCGGCGTGTTCCAGCGTTTGAGTTGGAGGAGGTCGCTATGACTGAGGCGCGGCAGGCGCGATGGGGCGATTGCATCCGGATTCATGAGTTGTTCTTTCGCGGCGTTGGCGCGGCGGAACCTTACGGGCAAAAGTGATATTTCACAATAGGCCCGCACGCTCACCAAGTCAATCAGTTTCGGCATCGGACAGGTTTGTGCCGCAGTTGCCATTTCTTGTCGGGCTGCCAGGGCACCGTTGCCGTGGGGCCGGTCGCAGATTTGGGACCGCACGGGCAAGCGAGTACGCTTGCCATGGCATCCCACGGAGAATCGCCACTCCGGGGGCGAGTCAGTGAATCCACGACATCTTCTACCGGAGTTTTCCCTATGCCTCGAATCGTTGTGCTGGATGGCTACACACTCAACCCCGGCGACCTGAGCTGGGATCCCCTGGCGGCGCTCGGGCAACTCACACTGTATGACCGCACGCCCGCGGACCAGGTCATGCAACGGTCCGCCGGCGCCGAGATCGTGCTCACCAACAAGGTGGTTATCGGACCCAACGCGATCCGGCAAGTGTCTCAACTTCGTTACATCGGCGTGCTCGCCACGGGTTACAATGTCGTTGATGTAGATGCCGCCCGGGAGCGTGGCGTCGTCGTCACCAATGTCCCGGCTTACAGCACGCCGTCGGTGGCACAGTTGGTTTTCGCCTTGCTGCTGGAACTGACGCACCACGTGGGCCATCACGCCAGGACGGTGCGAGAAGGGCGCTGGTCGTCGAGTCCGGACTTCTGCTACTGGGACTTCCCGCTGATTGAGCTTTCCGGGCTGACCTTTGGGATTGTCGGGCTGGGCCGGATCGGCCGCGAAGTGGCCAAACTGGCGGATGCGTTCGGGATGAAGGTGATCGCCTGCGCCCATCGGCCGCCGGCGTCGCTCCCACCCTATGTCCGGATGGTCAGCCTCGACGAGTTGTTCGGCCAGAGCGACGCCATCAGCCTGCATTGCCCGTTGACGCCCGAGACGAAGGAGATGGTGAACGCCGAGCGGCTGGGGAAAATGAAGCAGACCGCTTTTCTGATCAATACCGGCCGCGGGGCGCTGGTCAAGGAGCAGGACATGGCCGATGCGCTGAACGCGGGCCGGATCGGCGGCGCGGGGCTGGACGTACTGTCGTCGGAGCCGCCGGGCCAGGACAACCCGCTGCTGTCGGCAAAGAATTGTTACATCACCCCGCACATCGCCTGGGCCACTCGGGCGGCACGGGAACGCCTGCTGAAAACCGCGGTGGAGAACGTGCGTGCGTTTCTGGCGGGTAGTCCGGTAAATCGGGTAGGTTGATACTCGGGCCGCAAATTCGGCATCGGCCCACCAGATGGTCGTATTTGGGCATTGCCCGCGCTCGCGGATTTTTGATTTGCTTCAGCAGCGCCTTCGACCGGGGATAGAGTATCCGTGGAAGCCGACAGTTCCCCACAACGCCGAAGCCGGGGCTGTTGGCTCAACCACACCATGAGCAACATCTATAACCCGCCCACGAATTGGCACCAGACGATGATCGACGCGAGAGTGTTTCTCACGCATCTGACCCCCGAGCTGTTTTTGCTGGCCCTGGTGGTTGTCGCCAGCGCCATCTACGTGCTCAACCGCGAAAAAACCGCGCTATGTATCGCGATTTCGGGCCTGATTTACCTGCTCCCCTTCCTGCTCACCGGCCATCACCTGTAAGCGCAAGCGTCGTGTGCCCCACGGCCCGAAAGCTTAGAACTGATCGACCGCAGGGAGCGTGGAGGCTCGCCGTCTCCACGCTCCCGGCGACTCGATCGCTGCTTACAGCGTCCATCCTTCGCGGTACTTGTAGCTGAGCCAGCTATCGGCCTCGGGGAAGTTGGGGAACTTCATCTCTTCGCCGTTCCATTCCAGCTTCTTGCCCGGCGCCGCGCCGGAGGCGCGGATGGCGATGTTGCCCAGCAGCAGGAACTCGGTCAGCTTCCCGCCGTAGTCGAAGTTGGCCATGGCCTTCGGCCCGCCCTTGGCGGCGGCGATCCATTCCATCTTCTGCCCATCGTCTCCCCCTTCGGGGTTGCGCGGCAGCGTCGGCTCGGGGTCCTTGTACCCCTTGTACTGCTCTTCGGGCAGCAGCATCCACTTCCCGCCGTAGTCGTGCGGCGAATACATCGTGCCCTTGTCGCCGACGATGAGCGAACCGCTGTCGTTGATCTTCTGTCCCTGGAACAGCTCATCGGGCGGCTGGTTCTTCTTGCCGTCGGGCTTGTGGCCTTCCCACCAGGTGACTTTGACCGGCGGCAGCTCGCCGCGGGCCGGGAATTCGTAATGGATGGTGGCCCAGCTCGGGTAGGTTTCGGGGTTCAGGTCGCCGCACTCGGCGACCACGCTGGATGGGTAAGTCTTTGCCAGATGCAGTGCCATGAAAGGCATGTTGGCGGTATGGCAACCCATGTCGCCCAGCGCCCCGGTGCCGAAGTCCCACCAGCCGCGCCAGTTGAAGTCGTGGTAGGTGCGGTTGCCGACATACGGACGCATCGGCGCCGGGCCGATCCATTCATCCCAGTGAATTGTCGCCGGCACCGGGTCTTCACGATTCGGCCGGGCCATGATCTTCGGCGCCTGCGGCCAGACCGGGCGGTTGGTCCAGACATGCACCTCGGTGACCGTGCCCAGCGCCCCGGCGCGGATCACTTCCACGCCGCGGCGAAGCTCGGGGCTGGCCGTGCCCTGGTTGCCCAACTGCGTGGCGACCTTCGCCTGGTGAGCGGCCAGACGGATTTGGCGGGCCTCGAAAACAGTGTGGGTCATCGGCTTCTGGCAGTAGACGCCCTTGCCGAGCTTGATCGCCAGCATCGAGGCAGCAGCGTGGTTGTGGTCGGGCGTGCTGACCGAGACGATGTCGATTTTGTTGCCCAGGGCATCGTACATCTTGCGGTAATCATTGAAGCGCTGGACGTCGGGGAACTTGTCGGCCTTCTTGAATTTCTCGATTTTCTTATCCAGCCGGTCATCGTCGATGTCGCAGATGGCGATGATGTTGGCGTGGTTGGCGATCTGGTCTGAGTCGCTGTCCCCCTTGCCGCCGATCCCGATACAGGCCGCATTCAGTTTTTCGTTGGGAGACTTGCTCTGCAACTCGTCGGCCCAGGTGGCCCGGCCGGCGACCCAGAAGCCGGCGCCGACGGCTGCCGAGGTCTTGAGAAAATCGCGACGATTGGATTTGTAGGTCATGTCCGCTGCTCCGTTGGTTGTGGGACGGGCCCTCCGCACGGAGGGCCGGGAAATTCCGATGGGCTCTTGACGCCGATCCGGGGCCCGTCGGTGCGGCACGCTTTCGCCGCGGTCGGTCCGGAGCTTCGCCAGCAAGGCCAGTCTAAACGAGCGTGCACGATTCTCAAAGTAAAGTACACTGCATATGCGCCCGTCCCTTTGTTACCCGTCCGTCCGGCAGTTCGTTGTCGCGGGGCCCTTTTAGGGAATCGGCATGCACGGCACCGACGCCCAACCCGAGATGCTCCTCCCGCCCCCGCCATCCCACCGGATCATCCGCCAGGCGTTCGTGCGCGGCATCGGCGTGATCTACTTCATCGCGATCGTGTCCTTGTGGACCCAGATCCAGGGCCTGGTCGGCAGCCACGGGCTCCTGCCGGTCCGGCACTATCTCGACCTGGTGAACCAGTGCTCCCCGCACTGGTTCCGGCAAACCCCTTCGCTCCTCTGGCTCAACGCCAGCGACGGCTTCCTCAACTTCCTCTGCGGCGCCGGCGTGGCCCTTTCGCTGGCGGTCATTGCCGGGTTCGTCCAGGCGCCGGCGCTGGCCTTGCTCTGGGTGATTTACCTGTCCCTGACCGTGGCCGGGCAGGACTTCCTGAATTTCCAGTGGGACGCGCTGCTGCTGGAGGCGGGGCTGCTGACGGTCTTTTTCGCCCCCGCCCAGCTTTTCCCCCGGATCGTCCGCCAGCGCGAGCCGTCGCGGATCATCCTCTGGCTCATCCGCTGGCTGCTCTTCCGGCTCATGTTCCTGTCGGGCCTGGTCAAGCTCCTCAGCGGCGATCCCTCCTGGCGCGACGGGACCGCCATGAACTACCACTACCTCACCCAGCCGCTGCCCGCCTGGACCAGCTACTGGGCATACCAACTCCCCGGCTGGTTCCAGTGGCTCAGCGTGTGGATCATGTTCGGCATCGAGCTTCTGTCGCCCTTCTTGATTTTTACCGGCGATATCCTCGACTTCTTTTCAAGACTCGGCGTCCGCTTCCTCGACAGCGGACGCGGGTTCACGTATGGCCGGCGGTCCCGCCAGGCGGCCTTCGTGTTCCTGATGTCGCTGCAACTGCTCATCACCGCCACCGGCAATTTCGGCTTTTTCAACCTGCTGGCAATGCTGCTGTGCCTTTCCCTGCTGGATGACGATGTCTTCCCGAAATGGCTTCGCCGCCTGATGCTGAGGGATGCGGCACTGGGGCAGGGCGGCGCGCCCAGCATGGACCCGCCCCCGAAACCCGAGGCGCAATCGGTTCCAGCCGGTGCCACATTGGCCTATAGGGGCCCTCCTGACAATCCGCCAACGCGCTTGGAAAAGGCGCTGCCCTGGTGCCGGCTGCTCGGCGCCAGCCTGTTCGCAGCGGTGATTGTCTTTTTGACAACACTGACCGGCATTGAGGAATGCACCCGCACCATCGACTACCAGGCCACGCTTCCCGATCCGTTGCAAGCGGTCGTGGAATGGGTCGGGCCATTCCGCTCGACGAACGGCTACGGGCTGTTCCGCGTGATGACCCGCGAGCGAAACGAGATCATCATTGAAGGCAGCGACGACGGCGCAATATGGAAGCCGTACGAGTTCAAGTACAAGCCAGGCGACCCGTTCCGCAGGCCGCAATTCTGCACGCCGCACATGCCCCGGCTGGACTGGCAGATGTGGTTCGGCGTCTTCGGCCGGGCAGACCAGAACCGCTGGTTCATCCCGCTGCTCAAGCGCCTGCTGGCCGGCGAACCGCACGTGCTTGCCCTGATGGACAAAACCCCCTTCCCCAATCACCCGCCCAAGTACATCCGGGCGATGGAATATAACTACCGCTTCGCCCCGGTCAGCGCCGAAGGGCGATGGTGGAACCGGTACAATCCAGAACTGTATTTCCCACCTGAGCCCAATTTCCCGCTGGCGACGCTGGAGGAAATGCAAAAGTGGTATCCCGAGCCAGAGGTGGACACGCCGTAGGCCCGCCTCCACGATACGTTTACGTGCACCACCCATTTTTCATCACGCTGCTGGTCGTCACGTCCGTCGCATGCGACAAACAATCTGATCGGTGTCGAACCGAACGGTGACCTGCGCGTTTTCATTTCACCGCGGGCCTTGTTGCTTTTCGCCGTCATTCCCATAGTGCCGGACACTTTTCCACCCTTTGAGACCTTCCGCATGGTCGAACGTCCGTACCCGTAGAGCCCACCGTCTTCATCGCCACGGCGAGGATTTACCGGTCGCGCATCCCGTCATCCGGCATAGAATCGAGCAGGGCCGCGGCCCAGTTTGGTCGGGTTGTCGCGGTCTGCCGGAGGCCGGATATGTTGCGAAGTAAGATTGAAGGTGCGCTGGAATCGATGGTGCCGACGGCCCAGAGTTGCCGGGAGTCGGCCGAGCGGCTTCGCCGGGAGTACCCGGCGGACACACCCGAGCAACTCGCCCGGCGGGCCATCCGCGCCGCGCGGCGTTCGGCGGCGCTGGCCGGCGCGGCCACCGGCGCGGTTGCCAACCCAGTGGTGATGATCCCCGCTGCCTTAGCCGACATGGCGTTCGTGCTGCGAATCGAGGGGGCGCTGGCCGGCACCGTGGCCGCCTTGTTCGACCCGGTTTCCCTGACCGATCAGTCCCTCCGCGGCGACGTCGTCAGCATCCTCTTCCCCGGCGCGGTCAGCCAGGCCCTGCGCCAGGTCGGCATCCGCGTCGGCGAGCAAATGGGCCAGCGACTGTCGGCGGGGATCGTTCGCGAGTTCCTCAGCAAAGACGTCGCCCGCACCGCCATGCGTATGGTCACCCGCCATCTTGGCTTCGAACTGACCCGAAAGGCGGTGCTCGAAAAGACGGCCCCACTCGTCGGCGCGGGCATCGGCGCCGGCTGGAACTGGGTGGAAGTCGGGGTCGTCGGCGAACGCGCCCTGCACTATTACGGAAAGGTCCCCGCAACCCACGGCCCGGTGCAGGCACTGGGCCTGCATCTCAGCCAGTACCGCCCCATTTCCGCGGTCGTCCGCCGGGTCAGGCAGCATTTGGGGCATACAGTGCCGGCGCATGTAACGCCGATGGTTCGCGCCCTGCCGGGGCCCACGGAGCCATAAGGAACCGCCTACTGAAGTACGCCCTACGAAACTTGCAGTTGCGTAGGGCGTACTTGAGTACGCGACATTCTCACTGGGCGGCATCGCGTACTGAAGTACGCCCTACAACAGGCCCTCATCCCCTCACGCACCCGATCGACTACAATCCCCCCGATCCTTACAGGAGGCCAGGACCTTGGGCGAGCAGACGAATCAGGAAACCGACATCACCGGCAGCAAAACCGACGGCACGCCGCGCACCAGACGGGCCCGGCTGCTGCACGAGCAGTTCCGCTCGGCACGGCGCATTTCGCGCCTGTGGTATGTCTGGCTGGTGCTCTTCGTGCTCGCCGGGACCGCGACATGGATATACATGCGGCCTGCCCCGCCGACGCGGATCGTCATTGCCACCAGCAGCCGGAACGGCCAATATTACAAGCTGGGCGAAGAATACGCCAAGACGTTCCAAGACAACGGCGTCACCCTCGAGGTGCGTGAAACGGCCGGCACCACCGAGAACTACCAGTTGCTCGAGGACGGCCCCGGCACGGACGACCAGCCTGGAGCGGCCATTGCTATCGTCGCCGGCGGGCAGGCCACCAAGGACCTGCAGGGCAAGTTCCGCTCCATCGCCAGCCTCTATTTCGAGCCGATCTGGGTTTTCTATCGCGGCCAATCCAGCGACCAGTTGACGGATTTCGCCGGCAAGCGGATTGCCGTCGGCGCCAAGGGTGGCGGCGGGAGGACCCTGGCACTTCAACTGCTTCGCAAGGCCGGCGCGATCGTTGAAGGGCCGGATATTGATGAGGCGGCGCCGGCCACTCAACCGGCCACGATGCCCACGACGGCGCCGGTGACTCAGTTGCTGCCGCTGGGCGGCCGTGCGGCGGCGGATGCGCTGGAGGCCGGGACGATCGACGCCGCCTTCCTCATCGCCGCGCCTGATTCGCCGATCATCAAGGAGTTGCTCGAGGCCAAGGCCACGCACGGCATCCAACTGCTGAGCTTCGAACGCCACGAGGCCTACGCCCGGCACTTCACCTACCTTTCAGACGTGACGCTCTCGCGCGGCGTGATCGACCTGGCCCGCGACCTGCCCGACCACGACATCCACTTGCTGGCGCCCGCGGCAAACCTGGTTGCCCGCAGGGACCTGCACTCGACGATCGTGCCGTTGCTGCTGTCGGCCGTCACCCACGCCCCCGCGCCCAAGGGGCTGCTGACCACTACGGCAAAGTTCCCCAACACCGATTTCGGCGAGTTCCCCCTCGCCCCCGAGGCACGCGAGTACTTTCAATCCGGGCCGCCGCTGCTGCAACGCTTCCTCCCCTTCTGGCTGGCGGCATGGGTCGACCGGCTGAAGATCCTGCTGCTCCCGCTGATTACCCTGCTGCTGCCGCTGGCCCGGCTCGCGCCGCCGCTGTACGTCTGGCGGATTCGACAGCGGATCTATTCCTGGTATCGCGTGCTCCGCCACATCGACAACCGCCTGCGCGATTTCGACAAGACCGGAGCGCCGGCCGCGGGCGGATCGTTCAAGACGGAGATCCAGTTGCTCGACGAAATGGACCGGGAAGTGGCCGACGTCCAGGTGCCGCTGTCGTACATGGCCGAGTTCTACACCATGCGGCAGCACGCGGATTTCCTCCGGCAGGAGATAGGGAAGAGAAAGCGGTGAACGCGGTGCGACGGCGAATAGCCGGCCGCTGGACATCCCCTGATCATTGACTTATTATCTAGATCGACAGACATAATTATTAGGTCGTTTGACATAAGATATAGGTCGATTTTTATGCTTGCAAGCCTGCTCGGCTCAGTCAACAAGGAGCGCGTGCTCATCTACCTTATCGGTCGAGGCCGGGGTTATGCCCGTGAGATCGCCCGTTTCTTTGACGCACCTCTTTTCCCAGTTCAAAACGCGATGGAGAAACTGGAGGCGGCGGGCGTTTTAGTCAGCCGGTCGGTCGGTAGCACGCGCGAGTATGAATTTAACCCCCGTTACCCGGCACGCGCGGAACTCGCAACTCTCCTGAGCCGCGCCCTCTCGCTCTATCCGGCGCCAATGAGGGACGAGCTCCTATTAGCCCGCTCTCGTCCCCGGCGCAAGGGCAAGCCACTATGAAGCCGATGGGAACCATGTCGGCCGAGGAGGTTGCTGGGCTCGTCTGCGAAGCCCTGCAGAAAGCCGGCGTGACCGTCACCCTTACCGGTGGCGCTTGTGTCGCGATCTGGTCACAGGGTAAGTATGTCTCAAATGACCTCGACTTCATTGAAGAAGGCCCGATTCCACCGCAGAGGGTGCGTCGCGTGATGGAGACGCTCGGGTTCCAGAAGAAGGGACGCCACTTCGTCCACCCGAAGACCGAGTTCTTTGTCGAATTCCCAACCGGGCCGTTGATGGTTGGCAACGAACGCGTCAACCGCGTGACAGAACGAAAAACGCGCGCCGGAAGTCTGCGTTTGCTTTCGCCGACTGACTGCGTGAAGGACAGGCTCGCGGCCTTCTTCCACTGGAACGATCGCCAAGCGCTGGAACAGGCGTCGCTCGTCGGGCAAGCTCAACCTGTTGATCTGGAAACCATCCGAAGTTGGTCGGTAGCCGAAGGAAACGAGGAAAAGTTTCGAGTCTTCGAACAAAGGCTACGTGAACATTCCACATGAGGTACTCGGAATGATCACTGGGAGCCAGCCCATGCGAAAAGCCGTCTACGCCGGTAGTTTCGACCCTATTACGCTGGGTCATCTCTGGGTGATCCAGCGGGCCGCTCCGCTCTTTGACCAGCTCGTCGTCGCCATCGGCGTCAATCCCGACAAGAAGACCTCGTTTTCCATCCAGGACAGGCTCCGGTTCATCCAGGAGGCGACTTCCGGCATCGCCAACTGCACCATCGACTCCTTCGAGAACAAATACCTCGTGGACTACGCAAACCATATCGGCGCCGGCTACATCATCCGCGGCATCCGCAACGAGTCCGATTTCACCTACGAACGTGCCATGCGCCACATCAACAGCGACCTCCGTCCCGAGGTGCTTACCGTGTTCCTGATGCCGCCGCGGGAGATCGCCGAGCTGAGCTCCAGCATGGTGAAAGGAATGGTCGGCCCCATTGGCTGGGAAGTCGTCGTCCGGCGTTCGGTCCCGCCGTGTGTTCTCCAGGCACTTCAAGCCGCCCATGGAGCCCGTCATGCTTGACCGCTGGCTCGCGCTCATTGCCCGCGTGTCGGATGACTTCCACCCCGACGCGGCTCGCGAAGTTTTCGCGGACCTGTTCGCCCGCTACACCGCTGCGGACCGGCGTTACCACGACATCCGTCACATCGACGCCTGCCTCCGCCTTCTCGATTCCGTCCACGGCCTCGCACGGCACCCGGATTTCGTCGAGCTCGCGATCTGGTTCCACGATGCAGTTTACGATAGCCGCAGATCCAATAACGAAGAATCCAGCGCCTATCTCGCCGTCGATGCCCTGAGCCATCTTGGCGTGCCGCATGATACCACGCGTCTCGTCCCTCACGGCATGATCCGCACGCAATAAAGCTCCTTGGCATCCCGCAGGTAGAGGTTGCCGTCGGCGTAGGCGGGATTGCACCAGTTGGCGCCGCAGACCTGCACTTTGCTGATTTCGTGGAATGACTTGGAGTCGGCGGCGAACAGCACGAGCTGGCCCTCGTTGGTGAGCACGAGGATGTTGTGGCTCATTACCAGCAGGCCGGCGTGTACCTGACCGCCAGAGGTGGTGAAATAGCCGGTTTGGGACCATTCCTGCTTGCCGGTGTCGATGTCGACGCAGAACAGGTTCTTGTTCATGCCGGGGCCGTAGAGGTAGTGGCCGACGGCCACGGGGCTGGAAAAGTTGATCGACGAGTCATTGCTGACCCAATCCTGTTCGACTTGGAATTGTGGCGGGTCGCTGCCGGCATCCCTGGTGACCTTCAGTCCGACGAGGCCTGCGGTGAAAGAGGCGACGACGACGTGGTCGCCGACCACGACCGGCGTGGTTGCGTGGCGGCCCAGGCCGGTCTTGACCGGCGACCGCCACAGGAGGGCGCCGTCGGAGACGTTCAGCGACATGACGGCGTCGGAGGTGAAGCAGATGACCTGGCGGACGCCGGCCAGAGTGGCGATTACGGGAGCGGCGTATCCCGGAGTGTCGTCCTGCGATTTCCAGATCACGTTGCCTGTGAGCTTGTCGAAACAGGCGACGCTGGCGCCCACGCCGCCGACGCAGGCGATGAGGTGGGCGCCGTCGATGATGGGCGAGCCGGCGTTGCCGTGCCGGCTGGCGCCGGCGGCCTTGCCTTTTTCCCCGATGTAGATTGCGCCGAAATCCTTCACGTAGTTGGTCTGCCAGATTTCGTGACCGTCGACGAGGCTGAGGCATTGCAGCTCGCCGCGGCACGACTGGACGTAAACGCGGTCGGCATCGATGACCGGCGTGCAGCGCGGGCCGGGAACACTCTGGTTATCGCGGTGGACTTCATCCAGCGAATGGCTCCAGAGCTCCTTGGCGTCCACCGCATCCAGGGCATGGACGGTCTCTTTGTCGTCCCGGTTGTCGAGATAGACGAGCTTGTTGTCGGCAATCACCGGCGAAGCGACGCCGTTGCCGACGGGAACATGCCAGAGCACTTTCGGTGCGGCGGGCAGCGCAACCGGCACGGTCCAGTCAGCCGGCACGTGCCCGTCGCGGGCCGGGCCACGCCATTGCGGCCAGTCGGATGCAAAAAGGGTGGTGCAGCAGAAAAGTAGAAATACCAAAGCTGATTTTACAGGGAGGGTCATTGGTCCTTTGTCCTTTGTCCTTGGTCCTTTGTCACTGGTCACTGCTCACTTGTCACTTGTACCGCGGATACGGCTCGATCTTAATTAATTAATCAGCCGCCATGTGGCGACCAACGATGCGCAACAGGCGAGGCGAACGGCACGAGGCAAATGACAAAGGACAGATGACAAAGGACAAGTGACAAGTGACCAGTGACCAGTGACAATCTGCTGATGCCTTACGTTTTCAAGCACCGCCGCGCGCCGGAACCGTGGCACGAGATCAAGGGCAAGGTGCCGCATCCTTACCTCATTCCCCTGTTTTACGCCAACTGGCTGGGGGAGTGGACGGCATACGTCCTGGGAAGAATGTCGCTGCTGGAAGTGCTGGAGTATGCCGGCAGCTTTTCGATCCTCATTGCTGTCATCTTTTACTTCGCGGATTCGGGCGAGCGGACCAAGCAGAAGCATTACATGGCCTGGCAGGTGATCAACACCGCGCAGGGCAAGGGCGGCAGCGGCGGGCGCCTCGACGCGTTGCAGGAACTCAACGATGACCACGTCCCGCTGATTGGCGTGGACGTGTCCGATGCGTTCCTGCAGGACATCGCCCTGCCCTCGGCCGAACTGCGCCGCGGCGAATTCAGCAGCGCCGACATGCGGCGGGCGGTGCTCCGCAAGGCTGACCTGGAAGGGGCCAACTTCCACCTGACCAACCTTCGCGGCGCGGACCTGACGTCGGCCGACCTGGCGGACGCGACTTTTCGTGATGCCGATCTCACCGGCGCGAAGTTGCAGGACACGGGACTCAGCGGCGTCAGCCTCGAGCGCGCCGATCTCCGCGGTTGCGACCTTTCGGCACTTCGCGACTGGCAGGCGATCAAGTCCGTCCGCCTGGCCAACCTCCACGGGGCGCAAAACATGCCCGGCGGGTTCCTCGACTGGGCTAAGCAACGGGGCGCCGTGGACATCGCCGACGACGGCGATTGGGCCCGCGCCCTCGAAGCGGGGCCGACCACGCAGCCTGCCTCGCGGCAGTCAACAAGTGCACCAGAATAGCTCGGCAAACAAAGAGACAGCGAACAAACAGACAAACGAACAAACTGACAGTTGCGGCGAGCCGTTTCGTGGAGTAGGTTAAAGTTGAAGTGGCCGCATTAGGCCCCCGGCTGAGGGTCGGCGGCGATGTTCGGCCGGCATCAGGAGGAGCGAGGCGGTTGGTGCTCCGTGCCAAAAGGACCCTTGCCCCCGATGCAAAGAGCGAGTCCGCCTGGACAAAGCGAGGGGGGAAGGCTTCGGTTTCCAATGGCCAAGTTTATACAGATCGGCGACACGGTCCTGAACGTGGACAACATTTCCCATTTCTCCCTGCGCTCGACTTCGCGGGTGCTGGACGTCTACCTGAACGCCTCACCACTCAAGCCTTTCACCTACCGAGGGGAGCGGGCGACTATCGTCTACGAGAAGCTGCTGGCGCTGACGCAGCCGGAGAAATGGAACGTCCCCCAGGAGCCGCGCCAACAGCCCGCGGAAAATGAGCCCCGCGTCGTCAATCCGCGGGGGCTCTAGACCGCCACCGACGGATGACGCGGGGGCAATTTCCGCAGGCCTAGTACCTTCTGGCGTGAGTGGCGGCGTATTCCTGGTCATACTTCTTCTGCAAGGCGCTTGCCGCGCTCGCGGCGGCCTGGTCGGCGGCCAGTTTCTTGCTGGCGGCGGCCAGAGCGGCGGTGTCCGTGTTGACCTTCGCCTGCGCGTCGTCAGCTTCCTTGCGGGCCGACGCCCATGCTGGGTCTTTCTTAATCGACTCGTCAAACTCCGCGCGCATCGCGTTGAGCTTGTCGGCGGCGGCAGTGAGAGCTTGCTTGGCGGCAACGGTCTTGGGGTCGCCAGCAAGCGCATCGACACGCATTTGCGTCAGCGCGTTGCGGGCGACCAACGCGTCCGTCGCCGCCGTCGCGACGCTGTCCCCGCTGCCCGAGCCGCTCGAATCGGCTGCCGAGCCGTCGGAACTACCGGAATCACCGCTGCGGGCCGCCTCAACCCGCTTCTCGGCGGCTTCCTTGGCGGTTTGGGCGGCCTTGTAATCCGACCGGCTCGCCAAACTGTCCAGCACCGGCGCGCTGGCTGCATCGTACGCGATGCGGGCGGCATCTACGGCTTTGATGGCGGCGGCGACCTCGGGCTTGGCTTCCCAGGCCGCCTTCAACTTGCCAACCACCTGGCCAAGCTTTTCAGTCGCCTTTGCCAAATCTGCCTTGTCAGCCGCCAGCGCCGTCTGGGCATCGGCGACCGGTTTGGGGTCGGGCGTGGGAGCGTTCACCTTCACTTTGGTCTTGCGGGGATCGACATTGGGCGGAGTGGTATTGGTCCCCGTGGTTTCGGCATGAGCCAGGGTGCAGTAGCCGCCAAACGCGCTCAATCCGAGGGCGGCCGCCAAAGCGAGTCGAGCGAGTGAGCCCCGACGACCCCTGCCGACCGGTGCCAATCGCGTCACAAGCATAAGAGTTCCTCAGGGTTATCGGCATTAGGCCCCGTCTGAAAACTCGACGGGCCGCGGCGGGCCGGAAATGCCCCGGCTGCTTCGTTCTCGCTCCTTACCGACTCTTTCGGTTGAGTCGCTTCGTCGCGACGCCTTGCATCCGGGGCATTTCCGGCCCGCCGCAATCCCGACGAGTTTTCAGACATGGCCTAACGAGGGCATGTTGCCCCGACCGCTTCGACAGAAGCCCTGTCCATTCCAACTGCTTTACGTCAGTGACACCGGATTATTGCCAAGGAAATATCCACTTTATCGGGCGACGATTCCGTCATGTTGGAGCGTTTCGGGGGCGTTTTTCAGAGTAACTCGCCGCTCGGGGAGCCCGCGGTGGTGGGGTTTTCTTATTTGGCCGCCTCCGGGACATTGGTGAGGTATATTGTGACAGTCCTAGTAGTAGTACGGAACCGCCGCCTGGCTAGCTGGCGCAGAGGGTTAACGTCGAGCCAATCATCGACTTCGTATGGGCAAACCGCGAGCTGCGGTCCCCTAAATGCCCGAACTTCACTGGATGAGACGGCTCTGCACCGTGGGGAGATACCGCGCGCGTCAGTCTTGCCGAAGGAAATGGAGCTGGTGATGCGACGGAAGTGTCGATTGTTCAGTTTCCTGGCTATGGCGTTGGGGCTGATGTTGGCACCACCTGGCGGGAAGGCAAATGATGCCGTTCCCCCTGCCGCTTCGGGCGTTCGCCGGGCGATGGAGCATGTCTTCCCGGCACTGGTGCGGATCTTCGTGGTCGTGCAGGAGCCGGCCGGCGGGCGCATGCAGCGCATCCAGGCGGCGGGCAGCGGGACGATCATCTCCCCCCAGGGATACGTGGTCACCAACCATCATGTGGCGGGGAATGCGTGCCGCATCATGGTGAACCTGGCAAACCACGAGGAGATCGAGGCCACGCTGGTCGGCACCGACCCCCTGGCTGACATCGCGGTGCTCAAGCTCCGGCTCGATACCCGTAAGGACTCTGCCGCCCCCCTACCGGTGGCTGCCTGGGGCGACAGTGACGCGCTGCGCGTCGGCGACGCCGTGCTTGCCATGGGAAGCCCCGGCGCGCTTTCACAGTCGGTCACGCAGGGGATCGTCTCCAATACGTCGCTGATCATCCCCGCATTCCAGCAAGGCGGCTTCAAGCTCGACGGCGAGGACGTCGGCTCCATCGTCCGCTGGATCGCCCACGACGCGGTCATCTTCGGCGGCAATAGCGGCGGGCCGCTGGTCAACCTCCAAGGCCAGATCGTCGGCATCAACGAAATCGGTGTGGCGTCGCTCGGCGGCGCCATCCCCAGCAACCTCGCCAGGGAAATCACCCAGCAGATCATCCGCACCGGCGATGTGCCGCGAAGCTGGATCGGCGTCGAATTGCAGCCGCGCCTCAAAGGGGACAGCCGTTCAGCCGGCGTGCTCGTGGGCGGCGTGCTCGATGATTCACCCGCCAGCGCGGCGGGCCTCGACCCGGGGGACCTCATCACCCGCTACGACGGCCAAGAGGTGAATGTCGCCATTGACGAGGACCTCCCGCCGCTCAATCAACGGATCTTCTCCACGCCGATCGGCAAGACGGTGGCGGTTGAATACATCAGGGGCCAGGAAACCCGGACCGCACAAATCACAACGGTCCGGCGGCCCCGGTCCGAGGCCAAGCCCATCGAGATCAAACCGTGGGGCATGACCGCGCGCGACCTCACGCCCTTGGTTGCCCGCGAAAAGCACCGCCCCACCACTCGGGGAGTGCTGGTCGATTCCCTCCGCACCGGCGGCGCCGCGTTTGAGGCCAAACCCGCCTTGGCGCCGGGAGACATCGTCACCCATGCTGGCGGAAAGGAAATCCAGGATGGGCAGGACCTGGTCCGAATCACCGCCACGTTGGCCGGCAAGTCGCAGCGCCAGCCGCTGCTCGTTGGCTTCGACCGCGGCGATGCCCACATGCTGACGGTGGTGCACGTCGGACAGGATGAACCCGCGCGTAAGACGGCCTTGGCCCGCAAGGCATGGCCGGCCATGTCCACACAGGTGTTGACGGCTGAATTGTCGCTGGCGCTGGGACTCAAGGACCGGAAGGGCGTCTACGTCGTCGAACTGGTTCCGTGCCAGGCCGCCGAGAAGGCGGGGATCAAAGTCGGCGACATCATCACCGCCATCGGCGGCGTGGAGGTCGAAGCGTCACAGCCGGAGGACGACGGCGTTTTCGCCGACCTCGTACGCCGATTCCCGGTGGGCCGGGAAGTGGAGGTGGCGGTTCTCCGCGATGGTCGGCCCCGGACGTTGACCATGGAATTGACGGCTGCGCCGGGTGACGACGCCGCCCGGTTCGAGAGCACCGATTTTGAGCTTACCGCCCGCGGTATGACGTTCGACGACCGGGTTCGCCTGAAGCTGGACGAGACGACAACAGGAGTTGTGGTCGAAAAGGTCGAGCCGGCGGGATGGGCTGCATTGGGAGGCATCGCCGGCGGCGACGTCATTTTGAGCATCGACGGGTCACAGGCCGGCGATATCGATCAGCTCAAGGCCATCCTCGGAAAGGCTCGAGAAACCAAGCCCCGCCGTCTGACGGTCTTCATCCGCCGGGGCATCCACACCATGTACCGCGAGATCGAGCCGGATTGGAAGTAGATCACCGAAAGGCAACGTCATGATCGTTCGCAACGCCGCCGTTTTCCTTACCGCAACCCTCTTTGCATCGGCCGCCATGGCCCAGGACAAGGAAGTCGTCGATACGGCCCGCAACCTGCACCGGACCAGCGAAAATGCCGTCGTCTCGGTCTCGGCGACGCTCAAGATTACCACCGAGGGCGCTGGCCCTTCGCTGCAGATCGGCGGGGGCAACGAAAAGCACATGGAGGTCACCGCCACAATCGTCGATGGCTCCGGGCTGGCCGTCGCGTCGCTGGCCGGGCTCGATCCGGTCTCGATGATGAGCAACGTCAAGGTCGATGTCGACGGCGAACGCCGCAGCGTGAAGCTCAGCGGCCAACTCAGCGACATCCGGATGCGCCTGGCCGACGGCACCGAAGTGCCGTGCCGCCTCGTGCTCAAAGATGAGGAGCTGGACCTGGCGTTCATCGCTCCCGCGCAGGCGCTTGACCAGGCGGTCAAGGCCAAACTGTCATGCGTTCCCGTTGCCGACGCCTCCAAAGGCCTGGAACTGCTCGATTCGATCGTCGAGATCGGCCGGCTCGGCAAGGAGATGAACTACCAGAGCACCGTCCGCATCGGCCGGGTCGTGGCGAAAATCAGCACGCCGCGCACGTTCTACCTGGGTGCCGAATTGGTCGGCTGCCCGGTCTTCGATGCCGCGGGCAAACTCGCGGGAATCGTCGCGGTCCATCGCAAGCAGGATTCGGCCGGTGGCGCCAACGGCAACGTTTCGATCGGCGGTACTCCGGTGATCATTCCGGTGGCCGATATCGCGGATCTGATTGCGCAGGCCAAAGAGGAAGCAGCGAAACCAACTAAAGAGGGCGGTGTTTCGAAGAAGGATTGAGCCTTTTCGCGTCCTTGACGCGCCCGCTTCCCACAAGTAGGGTCCGCCAACAGATGCTCAAGCACACGCCGTTTTACGACTTCCACGTCTCGGCCGGGGCGCGGATGGTGGACTTTGCCGGCTGGGACATGCCGGTCGTCTACCGTTCGATCGTCGACGAGCACGCGCAGACGCGCAAGAGCGGGTCGATGTTCGACGTGTCGCACATGGGCAGGTTCCAGTTCTCCGGCAAGGACGTGACGCCATTCCTGGACAAGGTCCTGACCCGCAACGTCGCCGCCCAGAAGGTGGGCCAGAGCCGCTACAGCCTCGTGTGCAACCCCGCCGGCGGGGTCATGGACGACATCATCATCAGCCGGGACCAGAAGAACTGGCTGATGGTCTGCAACGCCAGCAACCGCGAAAAGCTCGTCAAGCATTTCCACAACGAGCGGGCGGCCGGCGGGTTCGACTTCGACATGGCCGACCAGACCGAATCCACGGCGATGGTCGCCATCCAGGGGCCGAAAGTGATCGACCGTCTTGCCGGCATCCTCCCGGAGTCGATCGGCCTGGGCTCGATGAAGCGGTATACCTTCGTCACCGACAGTCTGATGCTTGTGAAATTCAGCGTCTTCCGCAGCGGCTACACGGGCGAAGACGGCGTGGAAATCATCATCCCCGCCAAGGCCGGCTCGATGGCCATGAAGCTCCTGGCCGGCAAGATGGACAAGCCCGATGCGGTGATCAAGCCGGCCGGCCTGGGGGCGCGCGATACACTGCGGCTGGAAGCGGGCATGCCGCTCTACGGCCACGAACTCACCGAAACGAACGACCCGCTATCAGCCGGCTTGGGTTGGGCGGTGGACCTCACCAAAGACTTCATCGGCGCCGGCCCGCTCCGCGCGATTGCGGCCCAAGGGCCGAAGCGAAAGCTGGTGGGACTGGAACTGGAAGGCCGGCGGATCGCCCGGCAGGGGACACCGGTCAAACAGGGCGAGAAAACCATCGGCGAAGTCACCAGCGGCACCTTCAGCCCAACGCTCCAGAAGAGCATCGCCCTGGCCTACGTGGACGCGGAGGTCGCCGGTGTCGGCACCCAGGTCGAGGCCGACCTGAAAGGCACGCCCAACCCCGCCATAATCGTCGCTCTACCATTTTACAAGCGGCAGTGAAAGGACCGTTGGAGATCTATGGCATCCGCCCCATCTGATCGTCGTTACCTGCAGACCCACGAGTGGCACAAGCTCGACGGAGACACCGTCACCATCGGCATCACCCAGATCGCCGCCGACGAACTGACCGACATCACCTACGTCGGCCTGCCCAAGGTCGGCGCTAAAATCGAAGCGAACCAGCGCTTCGGCGACATCGAATCCGTCAAGGCAACCAGCGACCTGTACAGCGGCGTGATCGGCACGGTGACCGCAGTGAACGACGAGCTGACCAGCAACCCCGGCCTGGTCAACTCCGACCCCTACAACAAGGGCTGGATGATCCGCCTGAAGGTCACCGACCCGGCCCAGCTCGATAAGCTGCTGTCGGTGGACGATTACCTCAAGGCGGTCGGGCATTGAGGTAATCCAGTCGGATGCGCGATCCGAGCGCGTTCTCAAGATCTTTTTTAGCGCCATCCCGCAGGGATGGGTTTTTTCTCGGCGTCCCGAAGGGACGACTTGCAGCAACACCGTGTCTCGTAAGAACGTGCGTTCAAAGTCGCGGGAAACCTCGAAGGACGTGGGCTTATATTGTGTCGTCCCTCCGGGACGGCGAGAAAAAGCCCATCCCTTCGGGGTGGCGCTAAAAGGCTTGTTGAGCACGACTCCTCTATAATCCTGGTGAAATGAACAACGGACAAATGACAGCCGACATGATCGACCAGCCTCGAAATGAGGCGCAGGGCGCCGCGGGAAGCTCGACCAACCTGGCCCCCTCCGACACATTCCCCCGCCGGCACATCGGCCCAAGCGACGCCGACGTGAGTGAGATGCTCGCGGCCCTTGGGCTGCGAACGCTAGACGAACTGGTCGAGCAGACCGTGCCGCAGTCCATCCGGCTCACCGCGCCGCTGGCTCTGTCCGGGCTCGACGGCCCCGGGCGATCGCCGCGCGGGGAATTCGAGCTCTTGCAGGAACTCAAATCGATCGCCTCCAAGAACAAGGTGAACCGGTCGTTCATCGGGATGGGGTATTACGACACGATCACCCCGCCGGTGATCCAGCGGAACATTTTGGAGAACCCCGGCTGGTACACGCAGTACACGCCGTACCAGGCGGAGATATCGCAGGGCCGGCTGGAGGCGCTGCTGAATTTCCAGACGATGGTGGCCGACCTGACCGCCCTGCCGCTGGCCAACGCCAGCCTGCTCGACGAGGCAACCGCCGCCGCCGAGGCGATGGCCATGTGCCGGAACATCGCCGGGGCGGATGTCTCGGGGAATGCGGAGAAGACGGCGTTCTTCGTCGCCGATGACTGTCACCCGCAGACGATCGCCGTGGTGAAAACGCGAGCCAGGTCGATGGGCATCGATCTCGTCGTTGGGCCGGTCGATGAACTACGGACGGATGTCTCCAAGCTCAAATCAATCTTCGGCATCCTCGTCCAATACCCCACGACCGATGGCCGGATCGTCGACTACACCGACGTCGTAACCAACGCCCACGCGAATGGCGCGCTAGTGGTCTATGCGGCCGATTTGTTGGCCCTGACGCTCATCAAACCGCCGGGCGAGTTCGGCGCGGACCTGGCGGTCGGGTCGGCACAGCGTTTCGGCGTGCCGATGGGCTTCGGCGGGCCGCACGCCGCGTTCATGGCCACCAAGGCCGAGTACGCCCGCAAGATGCCGGGGCGGATCGTCGGCGTCAGCAAGGACGCGCAAGGGCGGCCGGCTCTACGGCTGGCCATCCAGACGCGCGAGCAACACATCCGCCGGGAGAAGGCGACAAGTAATATCTGCACCGCACAGGTCCTGCTGGCGATCATGGCGGGGATGTATGCGGTGTATCACGGGCCGAAGGGGTTGAGGAAGATCGCCGAGCGAACGTCTAAACTTGCAACATTGCTTGCTCTCGGGCTAAAAGAAATCGGCTACTACACCTCCACTTGGGACCTCTTTGATACGGTCCTTGTCGGAACTGATGATTCGAAGAAAGTGGAGCAAGCAGCGCTTGTGCGTGGCTTCAATCTGCGGCGGATCGACGATAAGACCGTGTCAATCAGCTTCGATGAAACAACAACCTTAAAAGACGTCAATGATCTGTTGGCGGTTTTCAGCGGAGACCCGGGGCCTTGGACCACCGTTGGTGATCTTCTCGCCGATAACGATGGCGATGTGAAAACCTGGATATCGGAGGCGCTAACTCGGACAAGCGGATATCTTACCCATCCCGTTTTCAACACCTACCACAGCGAAACCGAGATGCTGCGGTACATCCGCAAGCTGGAGTCGCGCGACCTTTCGCTTGCGCATTCCATGATCCCCCTCGGCTCCTGCACGATGAAGCTGAACGCCACCAGCGAAATGTTCCCGGTCACCTGGCCCGAATTCGGCCGGCTCCACCCGTTCGCTCCTGCCGACCAGACCAAGGGCTACCAGAGACTCTTTTGGGACTTGGAAACCTGGCTTGCCGAGATCACCGGCTTCGCGGCGGTTTCGCTGCAGCCCAACGCCGGCAGTCAAGGCGAATACGCCGGCCTGCTCACCATCCGCGCCTACCACGAATTCCGCGGCCAGGGCCACCGCGATGTCTGCCTGATCCCCAACTCGGCCCACGGCACCAACCCCAGCAGCGCGGTCGTGGCCGGGTTGAAGGTCGTGCCGGTGGCCTGCGACGAGCAGGGGAACATCGATCTGGCGGACCTGCAAGCCAAGGCCCAGTACCACAAGGAAAAACTCGCCGCCCTGATGGTCACTTACCCGAGCACGCACGGCGTGTTCGAAGAAGGCATCCGCGACATCTGCCGGATCGTCCACGACGCCGGCGGACAGGTCTACATGGACGGCGCCAACATGAATGCCCAGGTCGGCCTCACCAGCCCCGGCACCATCGGCGCCGACGTTTGCCATCTCAACTTGCACAAGACCTTCTGCATCCCTCACGGCGGCGGGGGACCGGGGATGGGACCCATCGCGGTGGCCGAGCACCTGATACCGTTTCTCCCGGGCGATCCTCTTGGCGGGGACCCACGAACAACGAACCCAGTCGCCCCGCTCACCATTCATTCAGAACTCAGTAGTCCCCCCGGCCCCGTCTCCGCCGCCCCCTACGGTTCGGCGAGCATCCTGACCATCCCCTGGGTCTACATCGCCCTCATGGGCGGCGCGGGCCTGACCCGCGCCACGCAGGTGGCGATCCTCAACGCCAACTACATGGCCGCCCGGCTCGCGCCGCACTATCCCGTGGTGTTCAAAGGAACCAATGGCCGGGTCGCCCATGAGTTCATCCTCGATTGCAAGCCCTTCGAGCAGTCGGCCGGCGTGAAGGTGGAAGACATCGCCAAGCGGCTCATGGATTACGGCTTCCACGCCCCCACCATGAGCTGGCCGGAGCCCGGCACGCTGATGATCGAGCCGACTGAAAGCGAGAGCAAAGCCGAGCTCGACCGCTTCTGCGACGCGATGATCGGCATCCGCGAAGAAATCCGTGCGATCGAAACTGGCAGCGCCGACCGAGCCGACAACGTGCTCAAGCACGCCCCGCACACGCCCGCCGCGCTGATTTCCGACGCCTGGCCCCACAAGTACGGCCGAGAGCAGGCGGCATACCCCGCCCCCTGGCTGCGCGACTACAAGTTCTGGCCGTCGGTTGGACGGATCGATAATCCGTATGGCGACAGGCATCTGGTGTGTACTTGTCCGCCGATGGAGGAGTACCGCGGCTGAACACCACTCACGATGACACGAATTGCCCAACAACCCGTCAAGAACGTCGTAGACCTCTTGGCGTCAGCGGACCAGCCCAAGGGTTGGGCGGACCGAAAGCTCGCCGAAATTGCCCAGGGCATTATCGCATCCCTTCGAGACTCCGCCCTGTCCCCCGCACAGGCCCGTGAAGAGCTATTCAATTTGGATAACTACTCGGCGGTGCGGCGGAGGCGAATGAGCCGGGATTTGAAGGAGCTGTTTGAATGGGGGATGGAACTCGGCAATGTTGGGCGACTCGCCCCCGACTCACTTCCGGAGAGCATCGACGCGATGTCGCAACTTGCGCGTCGAGTCATAGAGTACCCGGTCAGCAAGGGAAACGGTCGGCGTGGGGCTTCTCCATTCCGTAGTCGTAAGAAGTGACTCTGCGCAGGAAGTCATTACACGAAGCCACGTTCTATGTATACCTGACCGATCTGATCCCATGACGACCCCATTGACTGCGATCTTTCTGAAGGATGGCGACTGGTGGGTAGGCTACCTGGCGGAACTGCCCGGGGCCAACACGCAGGGAGCAACCCTCGATGAGGCTAGGGACAACCTTCGTGAGGCGGTCACGATGGTGCTGGAAGCTAATCGCGAACTTGCCGAGCGGGAATTGATAGGCGTGGATTTCATCCGCGAAGCGTTTGAACTTTGACGCCTTTATTCAATACAGCCACTCCACCGCCCCCGCCACATCAACCGCCTTCCCAGTCCTGCTGCTCTCCCGTGCCGCATCCAGCAACGCCATCGTTGGAAGGACTGTCCGCACCCGCACCGCCGGCTCACCTTCGCCACGGACGGCGGCGGCAAACTGCTCCCAGATCGCGACCTCGCTCAGGCCAGGCGTTGCCCTGGGGATGGCGGTCTCCGGCGCGCCGGACGAATCCCCAGGTGCGGGCGTGAAGCGCAAGCCCGCCCATTCATTGGTATCGAACTTCAAGCTTGCCGGCGACGACGCCGAGCCCTGGCTGCCGTCGATGTGCCACCTGGGCAGCGGGCGATTGGTGGTGGTGTTGATTTCGACCAGGGCGGCGACGCCGCTGTCGAAATCGATCAGCAGGCGGGCGAAATCGTCGCAGTCGGTGCTCCAGATGTTGCCGCGAAGCTGTGCGAAGACGCGGACGGGCCTGGCGGGGTGGAGCAGGCGCCAGATCTGGTCGACGAAGTGGCTGCCCCAGTCATAAAGCCCGCCGCCGCCGAAGGCCCCTTCGTTGCGCCAGTTGGGGCGGTATTCCCGGGCGGCGGGGCCGACGCAGCTTGAGAACTGGCCGAGCCGGCTCTCGACGTTGATGAGCTTCCCGAACATGCCGGACGTCATCGCCTGGCGGACGGTCAGATAATCGACGTCCCAGCGGCGGTTGTGGAAAACGCTCAGAACCAGGGCGCTCCGAGCGGCTTGCTCAGCAAGCTGGCGGCTCTGGACCAGGTCCAGCGCCATGGGTTTTTCCACCAGGACGTGCTTGCCTGCCGACAAGGCGGCCGACACGTGGTCGAAGTGCATGGCGGTGGGCGTGGCGACGAGGACCGCCGCGACGTCGGAATCGGCAAGCAAGCCGGCGGCGTCCGGATAAACTGTCAGGCCGTGTTTGCGGGCCAGCAGTTGCCGGGCCGGGGTGGCGTCGGCGACCGCCACCGCCCGCGCGCCGCCTGCCGATGCCAGCCACGCCGCGTGTTCCGCGCCGATCCTGCCGAAGCCGATAATGCCTATTCCGATGACGGTATCCATTGCGTCCTTTGTCATTTGTCCTTTGTCATTTGTCACTTGTTACTGGTCACTTGTCACTGATCCTCGCGTTTTCTTGGAGATTGGCCGCGAAGGGCAAGCCCGATGACAAAGGACCAACGACAAAGGTCCAATGACAAGTGACCAGTGACACTTGACGCCTGTCGATTATCCCCCTCCCGCTTTGCGCCGATACAGCGTGATGTCTGACCGCGCGCCGGGCAAGTCCGGGACCCGCGCGGACAGAACAGCTCGATCGGCTCAGGCGGAATATGAAGAAGCAGACGACCGACAAAGCGATCGCCCGGGGCTTCCGGGCCCTCATCGGGGTCCTGGCAATCATCCAACTGGCGTCGTTCTACGGTTCGATGCGTCTGGAAGGCTTTCACTGGCCGACCCATGTCTCCGAATGGATGGCGTCCGAGCCGCACGCCGGGAACGCACCTCAGCCACAGACCGCCCCGCGCGACTTTCTTGCTGAAGTGGAAGTGGTACGGGCCCTGGGGGAATCGGCGGAGAATGCCCAGCGCTTGTACCTCCTCACGCATGACCCCAAGAGCCTCGAGCCGGCGCGCGAGGCGCAGAAACTGCTGGACGGCCGCCTGGCGCTGCTGCGGCAACTGGCCGCCGGTGACTCAGAGCGCCTGGCGAAGCTGGATGCCTGGGAGCCGGCGTTGCGCGCCCGCATGGCCGAGACGCTGAAGACTAAACTTCCACCTGCGGTGAGCTTGTCGAACCCGGCCGGGCACGATGCCCATGGCGGCCCCGCGGGCGCCAGCGACAAGGGCGTCGGCTCTAAGCCGGATCGACCGGCCTCGCCCGCCGACTCCCCTTCGCTGCCTGCGCCGGTCTCCACCCCGCAAGCGCCGGCCCCCTCCCCCCCAACAACAACCGCACCGCAAAGGTCTGTTGCGATGCGGTTGCTGGAATGTTTCGCCCGGCCCGGACGGACCCGGCTGGCAACCTCCGTCTTCCTGACCGGCCTCGACCTGTTTGTGCTGGTGGTTGCCGCCTGGTGGTTCCGCCGATTCATCCACCGGCGGCTCCGCGACGAAATGGTGCTGCGCGAATCGGAGAGCTTCGCCCGCGCCACCGTAGACGCGCTGGCGACGCACATCGCCATCCTCGACGTCAGCGGCGAGATCCTCTCGACCAACCGGACGTGGCACGATTTTTCCACCACCTACGGCGCCGCCGCCAAGCTGATCTGCGCCGATTCCGATGGTGGGTCCCGCGCCAACTACCTGGCCCTTTGCGATGCCCTTGCCGGCAAGCACGACGCCGACGCAACCGCGCTGGCGGCCGGCATCCGTGCGGTGGCCGCCGGGCAGCGCGACGAGTTCGGCATGGAGTACGAATGGTGGTCGACGCCCGCCAATAGCGCCTCCGGCAAGCAACCGGACGGCACCTGGGCCACTCCTGAAGACCAGGCCAACCGCAGATGGTTCGCCGCCCGCGTCACCCGGTTCCGCGGGGACGCGGGCATCGGCGTCACCGGCCGCGGCGGAGCCGGGGGCAAGCCCAACCGCAGCCTCAGCGTTTTGCCCCTGGCTGGGACGGCATGGCTCGTGGTCAGCCATGAAGACGTGACTGCCCGCAAATTGACCGAGGAAGAGCTGCATAAGGCCAAGGAGGCGGCAGAAATGGCCAACCATGCCAAGAGCGCCTTCCTGGCCAATACCAGCCACGAGATCCGAACGCCCATGACCGCGATCATGGGCTACGCCGAGATCCTGCTCGACCCCAACCAGACCCCCGAGGAGCGCTACAACTGCTGCCGGACCATCCGCCGCAACGGCGAGCACCTGCTGGCGATCATCAACGACATCCTGGACCTGTCCAAGATCGAGGCCCAGAAAGTGACGGTCGAAAAGCTCGCCTGCGACCTGCCGCAACTCGTCGCCGACGTGGTCGGCCTGACCCGGCCCTGGGCGATGAAGAAGGGCCTCAGCTTCGACATCGTCTTCGACAGAATCATCCCCAAGCAGATCCAGACTGACCCGCTCCGCGCCAAGCAGGTACTGGTGAACCTGGTGAACAACGCGATCAAGTTCACGCCGGTCGGCAAGGCCGGCACTGTGCGCATTTACGTCGAGCGCGAGATCACCTACTTCGGGCACGTCATCCGCTTCCATATCAGCGACACCGGGATCGGGATGACGCCGGAGCAAATGGGCAAGCTCTTCCAGCCGTTCACCCAGGCGGATGCATCGACGACGCGCAAGTTCGGGGGCACCGGCCTGGGCCTGACCATCAGCCGGCGGCTGGCCCGGCTCCTGGGCGGAGACATTACCGTGAAGAGCGAGCCCGGCGTGGGCAGCACCTTCACGTTCGCGCTGGACGGCGGCCCGCGGCAGGGCGTCGATCTGCTGGAAAACTTCACCGCCGACCAGCTCTCCACCGTTGACGACTCCGAGCAATGCCAGGACGTCAAGCTGGTCGGGCGGGTCCTGCTCGCCGAGGACGGCGAAGACAACCAGGACCTGATCTCCACGCACCTGCGCCGCGCGGGAGCGGACGTGACCATCGCCGGAAACGGCCGGCTGGCCGTTGACTCGGCCATGTCGGCGCAGCAGTCGGGCAACAAGTTCGATCTGATCCTGATGGACATGCAGATGCCGGAGCTGGACGGCTATGGCGCCGCGCGCCAGCTCCGCGCCGCCGGGATGGATTTACCAATCGTCGCCCTGACCGCCAACGCCATGGCCGAGGACCGGGTGAAATGCCTGGAAGCCGGCTGCACCGATTACCTTTCCAAGCCGATCGGACGGTCGTTGCTGCTGATGACCGTTGCGCGGTACCTGCAGCAAGCCCGCGCACTGAATATACCGCAGGAAACCGCGCCCGAGCCGCTCAAGAGCAGCTTCGTGGCTGAGCCGCGGGTGCGCAAGTTGCTGGAGCGCTTCGTGGCCCGCCTGCCGGAGCGCGTCAGCGCCATGGAAAGCCTGCTCAACAAGCAAAGCCTGGAAGAACTTCGCCACGCCCTGCACCAGCTCAAGGGGGCGGGCGGCGGCTATGGGTTCAGCACGATCAGCGACCGCGCCGGTCAGGCCGAAAAACTCATCCGCGATGAGGCGCAGTTCGACACCATCAAGACCCAGGTGACGGAATTGATCGAATTAGTCCGCAGCGTCGACGGCTACGACCGCAGAAAAGAATCGGTCACGCCCGAGACGCCGCCGACTGCGTCGTGACGCGCGGTCGCTATGCGGTCTGCCCGCTTCAGCGGGTAGTTCTGATTTTCGAACGCTTCAAGAATCCAACCCGCTGAAGCGGGCAGACCGGCGGAGTCCAAACCAACGCAATCCACTCCGTCACCCTCCAAACGCATGTCAACCATTTCCTGATCGCAGAATTCATCGATCGTCTTGCCTGCTTGCCGGCCGGCTCTTAGGATGTCCCTCCTTACTGCTGTCGAAATCCGGGCGGCGGCCGACAGTTGGCCCCGCCCTCATGCTTTATTGTGTTTTACGTGAAGGGACTGACCGAAATGGCTACGACTGGCCTGAAAATCCTGGTGGCGGACAAGCTTGCGAGTGAAGGTCTGGATTTCCTGAAGTCCTCGGGCTTCGCCTACGACGTGAAGACCGGGCTGAAGGTGGAGGAACTGGCCGCCGCGGTGGCCGACTACGACGCCCTGATTGTCCGCTCGATCGCCAAGGTGCCTGCCAAGGTGCTGGAAAACCCAGGCAAGCTGCGGATCATCGCCCGCGCCGGGGTCGGCACGGACACCATCGACCTCGAAGCCGCCACCTCGAAGGGCATCCTGGTCGTCAATACCGCGGCCGCCAGCACGCTTTCCACGGCCGAGCACGCATTGGCGCTCATGATGAGCCTTGCGCGAAAAGTCCCGCAGGCCCATGCGGCCCTCCGCTCCGGCCAGTTGGAATGGAAACAGCGCGGCATCTACCAGGGGACGCAGTTGGCCGGCAAGACCCTGGGCATCGTCGGGGTCGGCCGCATCGGACAGACGGTCGCCAGCCGGGCACTGGCCATGGAGATGAATGTCGTCGGTTACGACCCCTACTTCACCGCCCCTTCCGCGCTGGAAGGCCGGGTCAAGCTGGTCCGCGACTTCGACGAATTCCTCGGCCAGATCGACGTCGTCAGCTTCCATGTCCCCGGCGGCGCCGATACCAAGCACCTGCTCAACCGCGAGCGGCTATTTAGCAAGTGCCGGCCCAACCTGCTGGTCGTCAACGATTCCCGCGGCGAGGTCGTCGACGAATTCGCACTGGCCGATGCCCTGAAGGAAAAGAAGATCGCCGGTGCGGCCCTGGACGTCTACGCCACTGAGCCGCCGGCCAAGGACCATCCCCTGTTCGGCTTGGAGAATGTCGTGCTGACGCCCCACCTCGGCGCCAGCACCGACGAGGCGCAGACCGCCGTCAGCGTCGATGCCTGCAAGGCCATCGTCGCCTATCTGGAGAACGGCGAAATCCGCGGGGCGGTCAACGCCGGCAAGCTGAAGCTGGACCTGCCCGCCGACGAAGCTCCGCTGGCCGACCTGGCCCGGCGCATTGGCATCCTTCTGACCGGAATGTCTGAAAACGGGTACAAGACCATCACCCTCCGCGCCAGCGGCTCCCGCGCCCCCAAGCTGATGGAGACGTTGCTGAAGCTGGCAACGGTCGAGCTGCTCAAGCCGCACCTCACGCCGCCGGTCAACGTGATCAACGTGGAGCACCTGGCCCGCAGCCGGGGGATCGAGCTGGTGCAGGTCCACGAGCCCAGCCCCCCGTCAGGGATGGTGGGCGACATCGTCGGCGTCCGCGCCGACGGCCCCAACGGCGAAAGCCATCGCATCCTCGGCACCGTCTACGCCGACGGCCTGCCGCGCATCCTCCGCGTCGACAACTACAACATGGACATGGTCCCCGAAGGCAACATGGTCCTGATCATCAACCAGGACCAGCCCGGCGTCATCGGCGTCGTGGGGACCAGCTTCGGCGATTCCCAGGTGAACATCGCCGACATGGTCATCAGCCGCGCCTTCGGGAAGGACGGGGCGGCCACCGCCCTGATGGTGATCAAGACCGACACCGCCCCGCCCGAGGCGCTGCTGAACCGGCTGGGCGCGCGTCCGAACATCCTGCGCGTGAAGTCGCTGGTGCTTCCGAATCGGGGGGGATGATTCCCCATGACCTTCTCCAACCGCCTTTCCCGCGCCACTTCCGCCCTCCGCTCCGCCGGCGTCGATGCCATGCTGCTCGCACCCGGCGCCGACATGTTCTACCTCTCCGGCTTCGAGCATGGCCATGCCGGCGAGCGGCTGTTGGCGCTGGTTCTCCGCGCCGACGGGCGCGCCGGTTGGATCGCCCCGGTCATGAACGTGCCGCAGTTACGGGAGCGGGCATTGCCCGATCAGCCCATCAGATCCTGGGGCGATGGCGACGGCTTTTTGCCTGCTCTGCGCGAGGCGATCGCCGGCGCAAACACGATCGCTTTCGACGATGAAGCAAGAGCCGGGTTCCTGCTCGATCTGATAGCCGCGGCGCCCGGCGCCGCGATCGTGAAGGCCGGCGGGGTCATGCGCTCGCTGCGGATTTGCAAGGACGGCAATGAGCTTGCCGGCCTGCGCCGGGCCGCCCGGACGGTGGACGAGACGATCCCCGAGGCCTTCGCACTGTGCTCGCCCGGCCGAAGCGAGTTAGAAATTGAGGCTGATTTACGCCGGTTGCTGCTCGCTCGATCGCCACAGAGCACCGTCGCCTTCACGATCGTCGGCACCGGCGCCAGTGCCGCCCTTCCCCACCATGAGACCGGCCAGCGACGGGTCGAGCCCGGACAGGTGGTCCTGCTCGACTTCGGCACCCGCGGCCCCGACGGCTATCACAGCGATATCACCGTCGTCTGCTGCGCCGGCGAGCCCGCGGACCCGGAAGTCCGCAAAGTCTACCGGGTGGTCCACGACGCCCAGCAGGCGGCCATCGCTTCCATCCGCCCCGGCGTGCCGTGCGGGGAGATCGACCAGGCTGCCCGTTCGGTCATCGAGCGGGCTGGGTACGGCGAGTATTTCCTCCACCGCACGGGGCACGGCCTGGGCTTGCAGGTCCACGAACCGCCCTTCCTCGTCGCCGGGAGCAACGAAGACCTTGCCGAGGGAATGGTCTTCAGCATCGAGCCGGGCATCTATCTCCCCAACCGCTTCGGGATCCGTCTGGAGATCATCGCAACGGTCACGAAGGATGGAGGCAGTTTGATCAATGCACCTAGCGCGCCGGAATTACCTATTATTGGAGAGTAAAAGCGGTGCGGAGCAACCGCGGCCTTCCGGCTGCGGCTATTAATCATTGCGATCACCTTGTCACCCCCTCACCTTCTCACCCTCTCATCTCCCATCCCCTCGCCCTGTCAGCTTGTCATCTTCTCACTCCCGCCCGAATCGGATACAACGGTCGATCAATGACCACCGCGCACAGGATCGTGGCTGCGCTGATACCCGCAGGGTATCTGATCGGGTCCGTTCCCTTCGGGCTGATCGTCGGGCTTTGTCGCGGCGTCGATGTGCGCAAGGCGGGCAGCGGGAACATTGGGGCCACCAACGTCGGACGCCTGCTGGGCCGGCAGTTCTTCCTGCTCACCTTCCTTCTCGACATGTTCAAGGGGCTGGTTCCCATGCTCGGCGCCGGTGCGGTGCTGCATTGGTCAGGGCGGCTGCCCGATGAACCACCCTCCGACGGACGCATCGATTATCTCCTGTGGCTCGCCGTCGGTTTTGCGACGATCCTGGGGCACATGTTCAGCATCTTCCTCGGGCTGCGCGGCGGCAAAGGCGTCGCCACCAGCACCGGCGTCGTCGCCGGCGTGTTCCCCTACTTCACGCTGCCCGTCCTCGTGGCGGCGGCTGTCTGGGGTGTCGCCCTCAAGCTGACCCGCATCATGAGCGTCGCATCCCTCCTGGCCACGGTCACGCTGCCGCTCGCCTACTTGGCAATAGGCCTGGCCGTGGGCTGGCCGGTCTTCGGCGAGCAAGTGCCGCTGCTAGTCTTCTGCCTGCTCATCGCCGGGCTGATCATCTACAAACACCGCGGCAACATTGCCCGCCTGCGCGAGGGGACCGAACTGCGCATTCCCCGCGCAACCGCCAGGCCGTACGGCAACGGTGACGGCACCAATGGAAATGGCAACGGCACCAATGTCCACCGCAATGGCGACGAGGACGATCATCCCGGCCCGCCCGATTCACGCCGACTGAGCAATCCATGAACAAGCGATTGTCCGTTCTCCCGCTCCTCATCGCACTTCTCGCCGCCCGCGCCCCAGCGGCAGACCTGCGATACACCACTTCCTGGGTCGGCAACAGCTTCAGCGGCAAGGCCCAATGGGCCCCGCAGGATATCGATGCCCTGTACGTCGAAGCCGACGGCACGTTGTTCACCAACATCCCATGGGAGGAAGGAGGCGCGAACGTCCAGCAGTACAAAAACGGCAAGTTCATCCGTTCCGCGTTCCACACCCACGGTTGGGGCTACGAAGGCGGCCAGGCAGTCGCGGCCAACGCTAAGTACGTGTTCATCGCCCAGACCGTGGACAACGAGGGCGGCGGCCTCAAGGGCAACTCCTGGCCGGCCAAGGGCCTCACCTGGTCAGGCGTCTCGCGCCGACTGCGCTCGGACATCCGCAAAGGCGCGCCCTTCGAAGGCGGCCGCGGCAAAGAGGGAGACGTTCTCCAAGGCTGCTTCCTGCCCGTTGACGAAGGAGCCGAGCAGGACTTCCGCCAGACCGGCCGTGGCGCGATCCGCGGCCTTTGGGCAACCGCCGAACATCTCTTCGTCAGCAGCCCGTTCGATGACTCCATCAAGGTCTTCGACGCCGAAACTCTCAAACCGGTCGGATCATGGAAGGTCGACCGGCCCGACAAGCTCTGCATGGATCGCGCCGGCCATATCTGGGCCCTGCTACGCCCTGAGGCCAACGGGCACTGGAACGCTCTATGCTTCTCCCAGGATGGCAAGATTCTTGCGCCCCGTATCGAGTTTGACTCGCACATGCTGCCGACGGCGTTGTGCTGTGATGCCCGGGATCGTCTGCTGGTAGCCGACGCTGGGCCCGACCAGCAAATCAAGATCTATGAGGGTTTGGATGGATCGCCCCACCTCGCCGGCACGTTTGGCGTCAAAGGCGGCATCCTCGCCGGTCCGGTCCCCGGCCGGTTCGGCGACGGGCGATTCAATGCCCCCAAAGGCGTCGGCGTGGATGCCCAGGGAAATATTTACGTCGCCAGCAGCGGATCGGTTGCCGGCGGCAGTACCGTCCTGGAATGCTACACACCCGACGGCCGGTGCCTGTGGCGAGTCATGGGCCTGACCTTCGTCGACCTCGCCGCCCTCGATCCTGGCTCCGAAACCGATGTGTATACGAAGGAAGAACACTTCACCCTGGACTATGCCCGTCCTGCCGGCGAGGAATGGTCCTACCGGGGATACACTGTCGACCGTTTCAAGTTCCCCGATGACCCGCGCCTGCACTTGTCCCCGACACACGTCTGGGTCAGGCGGATCGAAGGCCGCAAACTTCTGTTCGCTACCGACATGACCGGCGAGTTCCTGCATGCCTACCGCTTCAATGAGAAGACGGATGGAGAAGTTGCCGTGCCGTGCGCGCTGTTTTCCAGGAAACATGTGAAACGACCCGACGATTACCCTCCGCACCAGCCCCAGAGGGGCGAATGGCTCTGGCTCGACCGCAACGGCAACGGGACCATCGACGCCGACGAATTCCAGACCAACGGCGGCACGGACGCCAGCGGGTCTTTTGAACCCGACGAGCAGGGATCAGTGTGGAACGTCAGCGGAAACGATATCCGCTGTCTGCCCATCCAGGGCATGAGCCAGGCAGGCGTGCCAGCGTGGGATTATGCCAAGGCCCGCAGTTGGCCGAAGCCCGGCGAATTCGATCAAGTCCGCCGGCTGCACTACCTGCCCGCGCAGGACGTGATGCTGCTCGGAGGCAACCGCGGCAACGACCACAACCAACATTGGAAACCGATGGGGCCGGTGCTGTGCTGTTATGACCACTGGGCGTCCGGCCAGCCAAAGCTCCGCTGGCAGGTGGTGCTCCCTTACGAGGCCGGCGCTCGCGGCCACGAATCCGCCGAGCCGATCTCCTTCGACGTCGCCGGAGGACATCTGTTCGTGGCCTACACCCGCGGCTTAAAGGACGAGGGAATCAAATATGCGTTCGTGCAGGTGCTCAACCTCGCCGATGGTTCGTTTGTCGGGGATTTGGTCCCCGAGCGCGAACTGGGCGAGGTGGGGCTGCTCGACCTGATCGAAAGCGTGAGCGCGGCCCAACGGCCCAACGGCGAGTACGTCGTTTTCCTCGAGGATGACGCCAAGGCCAAGGTGGTGATGTTCCGCTGGAAGCCGTGATTCAGCCCATGACAACCCCCGCCATTTCGGGTGCGGCCGGGTTGTAGCGAATCTGGACCGCTCGGCCGGGCGGGAAGTGCTGCGCCCGCTCGCCTTCCAGTACGTGGGCCAGTTCCAACTCGCGCCCCCCGACCACGTAACGAACGGTGAGGAGGGTCTCCGCTTTACGCCGGTTGTTAGTGATGGTTACCCGGGGCTCGGCGCGCACCACCGTCCCGGCGACTCGCGAAGTCATCCGGCGGGTATCGGAAAAATACATTTTCACCAGGACCACCGACCCGGCGGCGGTCATCGCGGCTAACGGTATCCCGGCACAAAAATATTCCCATTGCATAACGTTTGATCCTGGACGCTGGGCCCGACCGGGGCGGCCCACCTGGGCTCGCCGTGGTCGTTACACTGTGTATGACAACCACTATCCCCGCGCCACTTCCACGCCCGCCGGCGCCTGGATATCTGATTTAACGCTGCCGTCGGGTTGGCGCTCATGGCGAACCCTCACGGGCCCCATCGGCGTGGCGTATGTCCCTTCGGCCCATTTTAGCCGGCCCAGGTGCGGCGCGACCAGCACGCGCTTGCAGCCCGGCTCGAGCGGCGTGACGCCCAGCACATACTGGCTCAGCCAGGCGGTCGGGCCGCTGGCCCAGCCGTGGCACAGGCTGTGGCGGAAGCCAACGTAGCAGAATGCGCCGCAGTCGCCGTGGATGTCCTTCTTGCCGGCTGGCACCAGTTCATCGATCCGGCCCGCGCCGCTCACCCAGTCCAGATCAAAACCTTCCCAGAACGTCGTCGCCCCCAAGTCCAGCATGGCGCCCCAATACTGGCTGATAAAGTCGAGTGCCGTGTTGATATCGCCCGATTCGGCCAGCGCACGCAGCACGTAAAAGCCGTAGAACGTCGAGAGGTCTTTGGGCCCGTCCTTCTTGAGGATTTCATCGGTGGATTTGGAATCGCGTGCCCCGGCCAGCGCCAGCAGCGCCGCTGGCGACTTGCGGCCGCTGGGCACCGCAACGTGCTTGCCAAGCTTGGCGATCGCGTCGGCACAGGTGCGCCGGGTCTGCTCGTCGCCGAGCGTCTTTGCAAGCCGCTCGCCGCTCTGCATGGTGAGCAGCATCATGGCCTGGAGCCCTTCATGAACGGCCGGCTTGTCGTCCGAAGTGGGCCAGTCGAGGAAGCGCATGCCATCGAGTTTTTCGCTGCCGTCGTCGCCCACGAATCCCGCCAAACGGGCGAGCAGCTTTCGGAGGTAGTCTTTCTGGGCTTCGAGGTAGGCGCGGTCCCCGTGGTGCATCCACCAGTCCTCCTGGATGATGACCCACCACATCGAATAGCTGCTGATCCCGTTCATCCACTGGGTAGGCGGGGTGACGTCGCGGATGAGGTCCAGGCTCTTAGGCACGACCTCGTTGTAGCCGAAGACGGCGTCGATCGTGCTGACTTCGGGGTGCATGTCGCCGAGCCAGACGAGCCGGTCGCGCTTGATGCCGTCCCAGAGGTAATCCTGCATGTTGAGGTGGACGGTGTAGGCGCCGGTCTGCCAGATGCGGTTCAGGCGTTCATCGTCGCACTTGAACGAGCGGACGTAGGGGATGTCGCGGACCTGGAGCACCGCCCGGACCTGGCTGAGGGAGACCGGGTGTGCCGGGTCGGCCGCGTCGATGCGCACGAACCGGAAGCCGCTCGGGCCGACGCTCTTTCGGCCCAGCCAGGGAAGTGCGACCACCTGGTCGCGCAGGGCATGGTCGTTCTGGGCATTCTGCTTGCCGCCGAGATCGGCCATGGCCTCGGAAACGGATTCGCCGAAGCGGATGCGGGCCCGCATCGCCTTATCGGAGGTGATCGGCGTGAAAAACTCCACGTACCCCTGCACTTCCACGCCGAAATCGAGCAGCACGCCGGCGACTCCCCCGGTGGTGCTGGTCAGCACGCAAGGTGGTGAGGGCTCGCTGAGCACCGCCTGCCCCGGCTTGGGCCGGAGCAGGCTTTCGGCATCTTTCACGCCGGAATCGCTGTGCCAGACCATTCGGGTCGGAGGCAGGTAGTACGAGCGCAGCGGCGATTCCTGCACCGGCCGGCCCGCGACCGCAACCACCGCGGGCGGCAGCTCGGCGCTTACGGGTGCCGAGAGGCACATGGCGGAAGCCATGAACGCCACGAAGGATGCAAGCGGTCTAGATAGCGGCATATCAAGGGTTCCCTGGTGCCGCATCGTGCGATGCTCGCCACTCACAGAGACGTTCTTCGGCCCGTGCAGCGTCCGAGATTATAGCGATTGAACGCGCGGGGGCACGCTCGCCAGAAGTGAAGCAATTGTCAGCACTGGGGTGGTTACTTGAACTTGCTGTATGGGTGCCACGGGCAAGCGAACCGGTCACGCCGCGGTGAGCGCCACCAGCTTTTGCGATGGCATGTCCACGTCCGCCAGCCGCTCGCGGCAGAAGTTCAATGCCGACGATTCCACATCGCTAAGCAACTTGACGAAAAACCGGCGCGCCTCGTCGTTCATCGAAGAAGCCAGCACCTGCTTCATGGCGTTGTGCACCGCGTAGAACTGCTGGCGCAGCCCGGTGTCGGGGCCGTCCAGGCCCATGGGGTCGTTGCTGTAGAAGCAGGAGGCGCGGATCGCCGCGATCCGCAGCCCGGCCTCGGCGGCGGCGGCCTCGAAATCGTAGCGGCTCCGAACCAGCATCCAGTTCGTGCGCATCGTCGTTCGGGGCATGTACTCCGTCGTGACGATCCGCCCCCCGGGGGCAAGGTGCCGGGCCAGGTTTGCCATGGCTGTTGTAAAGCGGTCCGGCTCGGGAATATGGAAAAGCACGTTCATGACGTTGATCAAGTCGAAGCGCTGCCCGAGCTCCAGGCCCGGTTGGGTGAAGTCCACGGTTCGGAACGCTGTCTGGGCCCCGGGCAGCTTGGAATAACGCTTTTCCAGCAGATCGACCGCCGACTGGGTGAAATCGACGGCCATGATCAGCCCCGGCCTGAAACGTCGGCTGAAATAGCGCACCCACCGGCCCGACCCGGCCCCGACATCCAGGATTCGCCCGCCATTGGCAGGGATGTTTAGATCGCGTATGAGCCGGTCGTAGATCGGGTAAAGCACCGCGTCTTCGATGGGGCCGCTGTTGATCAGAGCGGTCTCGCTTTCGCCCGCCGTGTCGTCGCATTGCTTCCAGGTCTGTTCGTAATACGAACGGATATCTTCCTGTGTCAGCGGCATTTGCTATCTTCCTTCGTGCGTTAAAATGGCCGGTTATCGGACCCATCTGCTCTTTCGGCCAGCAGGCGGCGTCAGGTTCAGCTTTTCCGCATTCATCGACATCGAGTGCCAACATCTGGTATGATATTTTGTAGAGCTTCTAACGGATGGGGAGCCTGCTGGCGTTACGGTGGGACAGCGTAGCTCGAATGGGAACAACCTTATTCATGAGGTCGGTTTTTGAGGAAGGGCTTTTATGAGCTCCAATCGCGTGATTCTTCCACTCGTTGTCTGCGCTGCGCTGGCAGCCTTCACCTTGGCCGCGGATGCGGCCGACCCGTTGAAGGATGCCGGCCTGACCAAATCGGACAACGTTTTCGTGCTGCCCGATGAAACCCCGGTGTTGGATGGCATCAAGGCGCTGCGCCTGACCAAGACCGCAGCCGACAAGGAGTCGCGAGCCCGCCTGGTGGTCGACAACCAGATTGCGGCCAAGCGGAAGCTCCTCGATGACAACGATAAGGAGTGGCACCGGTTGGAGACGCGCCTTTCGCTGGTCACCGACCCAAGGGTCCATAACAATATCGTCCTCCGCATGAATCGGCTGGTCGCCGACCAGAAGGACGCCGACGCGGCCCTGAAGGACCTTGGGGAACAAGCCGCCAAGGTCAGCATCACTGCAAAGGTCAAGTTCGTGGATGATATGGCGGCGTTGAATTCGAGGGCCGATGCCGTGACCGCCAAGTACCAGGCACTGGCCGGCGATGCCGGGGTCAAAGCGGCGTTGGCGCAGATCATCGCGGTCCCCAAGCCCACACTGGGCCCGTCGCCCGGTTTCGTCGCCGCCGTTGCTGACCTCAAGAAATGGGAGTCGGCCGTGGAGTCCGAAGCCATCCCCATCCGCGAGAAGGACGGCATCCACGAGGTGGATGTGCTCTTGAACGGCACCCCGTTTGTGATGGACGTTGACACCGGCGCGAGCGAAATCAGCTTACCTGGCGAAGTCGCCGAAAAGCTCCAGATGGTCCCCTCCGAAAAGGACCCAACCGTTCAGTTGAAGCTTGCTAACGGTGCCATCATCGAGGGGAAGGAAATGTCCCTGAAGTCCGTGCGGGTCGGGCGTTTCACTCTGGAGGACGTCCCTTGCGTCGTCATGCAGAAGGGCCTGCCCGGCGCAGCAACCCTGCTCGGGGCCTCATTCCTGAACCATTTCATTGTTAACATCGACGCGGCCACCAACCAGCTTCGCCTGACCGAAGTCAAAGACCCCAGCCAAGTGAAGGCGACGACCAGGGAATCGAAGTAGTGCCCGAAAAGATCATCCGTGATCCTGTCCATGACGTGATTGCCTTCCGCACCGAGCGGCCGACGGATGGGTTGCTCTTTCGCCTGCTCAACGCCGCCGAGTTCCAGCGGCTGCGGCGCGTCCGCCAGCTCGGCATGGCGAGCCTGGCCTACCCCGGCGCCGATCACAGCCGCTATAGCCACAGCCTGGGCGTGATGCAGACCGCCCGGCGGATCATCGACCAGTTGCGCGCCTCCGTCCCGATCGACCCCGAGCAGGAAACCATCTGCCTGGTGTCGGCACTGCTCCACGACCTGGGTCACGGACCGTTCAGCCATGTCTTTGAGCGGGTCAGCGGCATCCATCACGAACGGTTGACCCAGCGCATCGTCATGGACGGCGAAAGCGAAGTACACCGCCTTCTCTTCCAACACGACCGGCTCATGCCGGAAAAAGTGCTCGCCTTCCTGCGCAGCCAGAGCGGCGACCCTGGCCGGACCTTCTACTGCGACCTGCTCTCCAGCCAACTCGACGCCGACCGGCTCGATTACCTGCTCCGCGACAACCTCATGACCGGCAGCCGCTATGGCGACTACGACCTGGGCTGGCTGCTGCACGCCTTCACCGTTGACCCGGCTTCAGGGCGCCTTGCCGTCACCTGGAAGGGGATCAGCGCGGTCGAGGCCTACCTCCAGTCGCGCTACCACATGTACCGCAACGTCTACTTCCACAAGGTGGTCCGCAGCGCCGAGGGAATGGTCAAGCTGGCACTTCAGCGCGCCCGCCGGCTGGCGATCCAGGGCCGGCTCCCCTGGCCGCCGCGCGACAACGTCGTTTTTAAGGCCCTCACCGGCCAACGGCTCACCATGGAGGAGTTCACCGATCTGGACGACGTGTCGGTCATTCACTCCCTGAAGCTTTGGGCGTCATCAGATGATGCCGCGTTAGCCGCCCTGTGCCGCGGGCTGCTCTTCCGGCGGCTCTACAAGACGATCGACCTGACGCACCTGGGGCAAGATCCCGGGAAGCTCGCCCAGGTCATCGAAGCCGCCAAGTCCGCTCTCGTCGCCGCCGGAGGCGATTCCGCTTACGACCTGTTTTATGACGAGCCCGAGGACACGCCCTACGAAGCCTATTCGCCCAATGTTGCCGTGCCGGGAACGGAGGAAATCCTTGTTCAGGACTTGAAGGGAAAGCTCACGCCGTTCGGGGCGATCTCGCCGCTGACGATGGCACTCAATCGCCAGCTCATGTTCCGCAGGCTGCATGTTGCGCCGCAGTGGAAAGCAGTCGTCGCCGGGGTGGTTGAACAAGCGTAGATCGGCCAGGCCCGGGTCCGTCGCGATGTCAGCCGTCGTGATGGCGGACCTTTCATAATGACTGAAAAGGTATGTGGTCCGGCTTGGTCCGGATCGGACAGTCTCCGCATGGGGATTGCGTGACCGGCACATGTTCGGGTATAACCCAATAACCAAAGGAAGGTCCTGCAATGCCGGCACCGCGACATTTTCTTGTTATTGTGCTGTTCCTGATTCCCGGGTTCGCAACACGGGCGTATGCGGGCCCGCCTTACTTCACCGACGACCCGGAGCCGGTTGATTACCACCACTGGGAATTCTACCTCGCTTCTGAGGAATCGAAGTTCGGCCACGATTTCTCGGGGACCGCTCCGCACTTCGAACTCAATTATGGCGCATTGCCGGATTTGCAGTTACATGTCATCACTCCTCTCGCGTTCGACCTGGCGCCGAGTGGGAATTTCAACTACGGCATCGGTGACGTCGAGCTCGGGGTGAAGTACCGGTTTATCCACGAAACCGACACCTTGCCCCAAGTCGGGATTTTCCCCCTCCTGGAAGTGCCCACCGGCAGCTTCCGCGAAGCCCTTGGCAATGGACACACCCAGGCTTTCCTGCCGATATGGATTCAAAAGAGCTGGGGAACGTGGACCGCTTATGGCGGCGGCGGTTACGGCATCAATTCCTTCTCCGGCAACGGGAATTGGGGGTTTTTCGGCGCGGTCCTGCAAAAGCAGATCACCCCGAACATTGCTCTCGGCGCGGAAATCTACCATCAGACCGTCTACCAGACGGACTTCCCGAATGTCGGTACAGGCTTCAACGTCGGCACGGTCATCGATTTGAGCGAGCAGCATCATCTGCTCTTTTCCGTCGGTCGTTCCATCGACGGACCCATCAATTTCCAGTTCTACGTGGCCTATCAATTCACGTTCGACAACGGCTTTTTCAGTTTCCTGGCTCCTCCCCATGCCTGAGTCTTGCTTCAGTCGCCGTCCTTGAATCGGTGATCGATACAGTGGCATAATCCGTTCAGGCCGCAGCAAAGAACTCCCGTGCCTTGGCCAGCAACTGGTCCTCGGTCAGATGGTGCTCATCCACGGCAATTGAGGCGATGATGTGCCGCGCCAGGTCCTTGTGGTTTTGCTTGAGTTCCAGGAGCAGTTGTTCCATCGCGCTGCTGGCGCCCGTGGCCGTGCCGAACACCAGGATCTGCTGCGCGCCGCGCAGGGTTTTGGCTACGGCTTCGTAAAAGCTCTTTCGCTCGGGTTTTCGCTGGCCGTTGGAATCGTCCTGGTTGTAGTGCAGGTCCCGGCCGAAGCCGAAAGGGTCGTAAGGCGTGATGCGCTGCGGGACCGACCCGTGCATCTCGGTGCTGTAGATCCGCGCTTCGCGGTGATCGATGACCACCAGCAGGTGCGTGCCGGTCTTTGGCGGCGTTGGCGCCGGGCCGCCGGAGCGTTCCAGGAAGTGACGGACCTGCATCAATTCCTTCTTATCGGCCAGGTCTTTGCCGCGCGGGCGATGCAGTAACAACGTTTGGCCATTCCGGGTTACCTTCAGGTCCCCATTGGTTTCCTCAACGGCCTTTGCATCGGTCATCGCGCCGAACATCGCCCATACCTCGTGCCATTGCAGGTTGTGCGGCATCGGGTGCTGGAATATGTGGCGGTAAGTCTTTTGATGGGTGCCGGATAGTTGTGAGTCCATATTTGATCCTCCATAAACGAAATGCGCTTTTTACGACTTGCTTCCGGCGTTGAAGCTTCCGGGTGCTACCTTGCCGGAGAGCTGGAAAACTTGCACCATCGTGCCGCTGGTGAAGACTTGGACGACTGCGCCGGAGGATGGCTCCACTTCTGCGGTGGCTTCGCGCACCTCCATTCCGGTGATCAGCTTGATTTGATGCCGGAGCGTTGCCGAAGCGGTCAGGAACAACTGCCGGTGGAACTCCCGCACCGTGGCGGCGCCTTGCGGGCTCTGGGCCATCGCCTGCTCGGCCGGCGACAATGCGCCGTGCAGCGTGACCACCAGCGTGTCCCCGCCGAGTACCACGCTCACCGATTTCGGCTCGTGCCCCGTGCGCTGTTGTTGGAACGCGGTTGCCGCTTGAGCAATCTGCTCTGCCATCGTCTGTGTCGAATGGGGCATTGCATCCATTTCTGACCCTTGATGCCGGCCGGCAGTATTTACAGGTGGTTGTGCCACGGCGGATTCTCCGTTGAGTTAATCTCAAGCTGTGCAATTGCGTTCATTTCAAACATCTATCGTCGCCTGAGCCAAAAAAAGCCGACGTGGTGGAACACCTCGAAGGTGTTCCACCACGTCGGCTTACTCTTCAACCGGCCCCCCGGCGAGCCGGGGTGCCTTTCATTTAGTCGTCCGACGACCTGAATTTCTTAATCGTGCGGGACGTTTACCTCCCGCGCCTTAACACTCTAGGACTTCGAGCGGACAATAGCAATGAGTAATAATTTATTCAGCAATGAGCAATAATTTATTCGGAGAACCATGGAAACGATGAGGCAGGTTTTCAAAAATGGGCAGAAGACCTGGTCAACTGATCGACCAGACCCGGCCCTATTTCTTCTTCTTCGTCTCACGGAACAGTGGTGATTCGACCAGGGTGAACACCACCACCTCTTCGCCGGTGACCGTGCTGATGTCGTGGTGCAGGCTCACCACTTTGACACCAGTGATCCCCTCTATCATTGCCGCCATGGTCGGCCGTGCAATCTCGATCAAATGGCTCCGCACCTGTTTGAGCAAGTCCCGGCCTTTATCGGTCGGGAGCGTCTTGACAAGGTGCTGTTCGGCCGCGGTCAGTACGCCGGTGAGGCGGACGACCACCAGGTCATCGATCAGGTGCGCGTGAACGTCCTTGGGGCCGCGTCCCATGTATTCCTGCTCGAAGCGGCTCATGCCCTCGGAAACAGCACTTTCAATTTCACCTTGAGTCTTCATCAGACCGATAGCGTATCAGGAAATTCGGCAACGTGCTTGCTTTTTTGTCCAACTCGCCTTCGAAAATCATGGCCAGCATGACGAACCGAGGAACCACTCGCCCTTCTCGTGGAAAGAGGCATCCGCTCTGGCAGCGGCCTACATGGCCTGCTGCGGCAACCTGCCGGCTTAATTCGAAGCCGATTTCCGGAAAGCTATTTGCCTTTTCGGGTTTCACGGCCTAGTGTTATCTGGTTGGTAGTGGTTTTTTCAGACCGCTAGCGACATAATCACATTTTCGGATGACTAAATAAACGGTAATCCGGCTCCGGCCGGGAGACCGGTTAACGAGTAAGCCGACGCGACTGAACACCCAGGTGTTCGATGGCGTCGGCTTTTTTTTGTTTTCTATTCTCTTTTGGAGTGAATCATGGGTAAAGGAAACGATCAAACCGTAGCGCATCGAGCCGCGGATGTCGTGGACAACGTTGCCGACGGCATTAGATCGGCCGCTCACGATGTCGGTGGGACGGCACGCGATGCCGCGAGCCGAGTGGTCAGCGCGGTGGAAGGCGGTTACGACGAGGTCGGGCAATATGCCCGCGATTCCTTCGACCGCACTCGCGCTCGGGCTCGCTCCTACGAAAACAGCTTTGAGTGTTGCGTTCGCGACAACCCTAAGACGTCGCTGCTCATCGCCGCCGCGCTGGGCGCCCTGCTGTTCGCGTGGTGGAAGCACTAAACGAGTTGTTCGACCCATGTCTCCGCAAGGAGTTTGCCATGTCCAGTGTAACCTCAGATGAAGCTCTGTCGCTTTTACGCAAAGTGGCGTCCGGTAAAGCCGCTCCCGAACTGAAAGATCCATCTTCGCATTGGAACAATTCAACGATGGATCTGATTGTGGACGGCTGGACCGTAGTGGTTTTCACCGACGAGGGTCGCCGGAACCATGTCGACACGATTACCTCACCCGACGGTCGGCGCGGCGAATTCAAGGACTGGCGTTCCGGCGAACTATTTTCCCAGCAGCCCGAAGACCGTCTCCACCGCGAAGACAGCCAATCGCTCAATCGAATGTTCCAGGCATTCCGACGCGCGCAATAGTTCATCAGCAAATCCAGATGCGGCTGGATGAGTTGCCCGTGACGGCATCGATCAAAAGTAAGAAGGTGAACCAATGAACCCCGTGGAAGAACAGGCAGCGAATCACGCGGCCAACAGGGCGTCAGACGAACGCACCGATGCCGCTAACAAGGCGGCGGATGCGGCGCTCGATGCCGCTAACAAGGCCAAGGACAACGCGACAAGAATTGCGAACCGCGCGGCCGACCAGGCGGCTCGTACAGTTAACAAAGCCACGGATGCACGCGTCGGGTGAGTGAATGAACCAACGGAGATTCCCATGAACCAAATTGATGGCGTTTTAAGGATGTATGCCGACAGCGGCCTGCGGACGATTGAGGAATGGGCCACTCTCGGTCGGGCTGTCGCCGACGGTACGAAGCCGCGGTTGGATACGCCGCATCACGGCGCGACACTGTCGCTCTATAGCCGTGGCCAGACCCAGCCCCGAGCACGATCGCGGCCCGATGTGCATCGAGTGTAGAGATCACCCTCGCAACCGAACTGGCCGTGGCGCC
>Ga0182024_10001618_pt1 | contig 57651 bp, 63 predicted proteins | sample P32metaG_FD_120480 | JGI IMG/M metagenome (GOLD analysis project Ga0182024, IMG submission 120480) | Permafrost microbial communities from Stordalen Mire, Sweden - P3-2 metaG (Illumina Assembly) | ecosystem: Environmental > Terrestrial > Soil > Wetlands > Permafrost | place: Sweden: Stordalen...
CCACGCTCCATGAGACCGGGGTGTAACCCTAAGCGCAAGTAAGGACTTGCGTATCACCATTTTATCTGCTAGTCTCCACTTGCACATGGAAACAACGAAAGTGGGGAATTAGTCAATGAATACTGACCGAATAGAACGCGAAGTCGTCATAGACGCACCGATTGAACGGGTGTGGTCGGCGCTGACCCAACCAGCGTCAGTGAGCTCCTGGTTTAGTAATGGAAACAAAGTAACGATCGATCTTCGAGAGGGCGGCGTGATGGCGCTCGACCAAGGTGACCACGGAGCTTTCCAGACGGTCATCGTCTCGGTGTCACCACCCAACCTCTTTTCTTTTCGCTGGGCGTCAGCGTATCCCGACGTCCTCGCAACGGAGGACAACTCGACCCTGGTGGAGTTCACGCTGAAAGCGACACCCGAAGGGACGGTTCTTCGCGTCGTGGAGAGTGGCTTTGACGCACTCGAGATACCTGCCGATCGCGTGCAACACGCCGGATTCGAGAATCACTCCAAAGGCTGGACTGGCGTGGTGGCAGAGTTCGTCAAGTACGTCATGGCCAACCAGGAGACCGCGCTCTTCGATTCACCATGAGTAACGTCACTGAAGTTCTCACCGCGCTGGCCGACCCCACCCGGCGACACCTTCTCGAGAGGCTCTCCATCCGAGGCGAAGCGACCGCCACAGCTCTCGCCGGGGACCTTCCAATTAGCCGTCAAGCCGTCGTGCAGCACCTTGCCGTGCTCGACAGGGTGGGATTGGTTCGAGGGCGCCGCCGCGGTCGAGAGCATCGATTCATCGTCCGAACGGAACCCCTTGCAGAAACGGTGAAGTGGATGGAAAAACTTTCCCAACAGTGGGATTACCGACTCAGCGTCATTAAGCAGATTGCCGAAGCGTCGGAGGTTCACGAACACGCCACGAACTCAAGTTCGGGTCAAGAAAGCAGAGAGAGCCATGAATGAAGAAAATTTCACCACGAGCTTTACGGTAGATCAGACGCGCGAAAAAGCCTTCGCTGCCATCCTCGATGTTCGCGGATGGTGGTCGGGCGACATCGAAGGAAGTACCGACACGCTCGACGATGAGTTCACGTATCGGTACGAAGACATCCACTACTCGAAGCAAAAGATAACGCAACTCGTTCCCAGCACGAGAGTCGTCTGGCTTGTTGTGGACAGCTACTTGAAATTCGTGGATGACAAAACCGAGTGGAACGGAACCGAGATTACGTTTGATGTGTCGGAACTCGACGATAAAACCGAAGTCCGCTTCACGCACGTGGGTTTAGTCCCGAACTACGAGTGTTTCGAAGCGTGCTCAAGCGGATGGAACTTCTATATCAACGGAAGTTTGCTGACGTTGATTGCAACGGGGAGAGGTCAGCCCAACGAGTTGGAGTAAGGGGATAGAGAAAAAGAATCACTCAGGGAGTTCGGCACGCTGCACTGTGTGTTGGCGAGCCCTCAACCAGCGACTGAGTCTTCCTTCGAGTTGGAAACAGCCGCGCTCGTTATGTTGGTTTCCTAGGAAGTCCTGGTCCGCGCTCCCTTAGGCGCCGAGGAGAATCTTGAGCGATGGTGTGTCAATCACTTTTCGCGGGAGAACTCCATTATCCAGTTGGTCTGCCAACTTTGACCATCGTCGTACGAGAACGACTGTGACCAGCGGGCGCTCTCGAGGGTTGGATTGGTTCACTCGAATCTCACCTTGATGGCCCTATCATTCACTGTGTCGTCGCCAAAGAATTCGCCAACGCCCTCGACGAAGCGCCCCACGAGAGGGGCGTCGAGTTTGCCCGGACTCCTTGTCGACGCCCACCAAATCCTCCACACAGATTCTGCGGGATCGAATTGACGCAGAGTGAAGCCCTCCCACGCGTCGGCCCCTTCAACAGCGTCAGCGTAGATACGCTCTACGTGGCTGAGGCCAAAGAGGACCGGTTCGGTACGCGACGTCGTCTGAAACTCAGTCCACTCGTGACAGTTTGGGTCCGTCGCGTCGAGCAGCTTTCGGTGGTGAACGATCCAACTGCCGAAGATGAAATCAAGGTCGCCCTGGCCGACAGAGGGGATTGTCGTTGGTTCTGTTGTTGTCATGTCGATTCCTTTACGCCTTCGCTGCTTGGTTTTGTGTCAGCGCGCGGCATAAGGCGGAGCACGTTGTTGGTGGAATTCTTCTCTTCCGGTGTGACACGACTCGGCGCCGTGCCAAGCTCGTCGTCTCCGCTGATCGGCGAGACGCTGAGCCAGGGCGATATGTGCCATGGGTCGACCGCAATGTCCAGCAACGGTAGCAATCACCCTGTGACGTCAAGCAGGTCCCGAAGGTCTTTTGGGCGGAATCAAGTGGTCAGCGCAACAAGCTCAGTGGGTCGCCCGGGTCTCAATCCCAGTACCTTGGGAGTGTTTCCAGATTGTCCAAGGTCGTCGACTTAACGTCCAGCTGTTTCGATTCATCGTGGAAGGTCGCGACCGCTGACGTAATCGTGTCCTTCATCAGCTGATGAAGAGCGGCCTAAAGCGCAGGGCGCTCGCGAAGATCGCCATGTCGGCCAGCGCGAAGGCCGCGATGACCAGCGGCACGACGTGGACTGAGAAGGCAGATACCATGAGGCTCTCAACGCCGGGCCCGATCACGCCACCGGCCATCATGAAGAGGATCATCAGGGCGAGTCCGTCATTGTCGTGCGGACAGAGCACGGTGTACCAGATGAGTCCCATTGGGAAGATCGAAGCCAAGACGAGTCCCAGCACCGGATACGCGTACGGCGCAAGGGCGCTCGACGAGGCGCAACCGCACAGAACGAGGGCGAGAGCGAGGCCACCGAGGACCAGGATCTTGTCGGACCAACGACTGTGCAGAGGAGCGCCCACCACGCGTCCAACAGCGAGTCCGGCCGTCACGATAGTTGCCGTCGATCCGGAGTAGCCGACGCCGTGAAGCTGTGCGGCCAGCCACCCCGACGAGCTCGATTCAACGGCGATATAGAAGATGTACGCCGCGATGAACGTGATCAAGATCGGACGTCGCCGTGACGCGAGTGCGTTCACCTCGCGCTGGTGTTGATGTCCGCGTAAGACTGGCGCGTCGACTCCACGATTGAGTGTGGACAGCAACACCGCGCCGACGGCGATGCCTCCCAGGAGGATCGGGAAGTTGGTGGGATGGACCACGACGATGAGCACTGGACCGATGACGGCACCGACGCCGAAGCCGGCGTTGGCGACACTGAGTCGAAACACCCGGCCCTCGAGGGCTGTTCGGGCCAGCAACGTGTTGAGCGAGAAGTCCAGCCCACCGAATCCGAGGCCAATGCCAAACACGCACGTGAGGAACGTCGGCCAGTGGTGCGAGAACGCAGCTCCCGTGGCTCCCGCGGCCAAGAGCCACAGCGAACCCGAGAGCACCCACGAACCCGACACGCGCTTGACCCCGAACCAGCCGAGTAGGACTCCGAAGAACGAGCCAACGAAGTTGACACTTATGACGGCGCCTGCGGTCGGCAGTGAGACGTCGAACCTATGAGAGAAGTTGATCAAGAGCGGGCCGAAGAGCGACGTCATCGCACCGAAGAGGACGAAGGAGGTCGTGGCGCCGGCGAACGCGACCGGTTGAAAGGTGACCTGAGTCGATGGCGCCCCGTGTGGCGTCGAGCGACTTCCTTCCATTCGTCCGCCTCTTAGCTAGTGGTGTTGCGCCGACGGGGGCATCTAAAGAGATGACATCGAGAACTCACGCGCGATTGCAACGACAGGTATCGCTGGTCAGCGAACTTTGCCGCGTCCGGCGACGACGAGTTCCTGCACGATCTCTCCACGTCGCGCTCCGTATGCGGAGTCGAAGAGGTTGATCACCGCACAGGCGTGGCTCGGAATGAGCTCGAGCTTGTCGCCGATAGAGAGCATGCCGCCCTGGGAGAGATCGATCGTTCCGACTCCGTGCTCTTCGGTGATGAACTCCATCGTGAGGTCGTTGCGCCCCACAACCTGGATCCAGCCGGGTCGGCCCACGCCGTCGGACGAGAAGCACTTGGTGCCGGCGTCGATGACGAAGCGCTCCGCGCTCGCCCGGCTGACGACGGTCGCCAGGATGTGCGCGGCGCAGGTCTCTTGGGTCGCCACGCCGAGGTTGATCATGCTGGTGTCGTTGAAGACGTAGGTGCCGGGTCGCACCTCGGTCACGCCGTGTCGAGAGATTTCGCTACGCGCGGACGGCGTTGATCCAACGCTGATCTCGCGTACCTCTACGCCGGCCTCGGAGCAAAGTCGCTGCGTGTCGAGCAGGTCCGTAATCTCCTGGTCGACCACGACGTCGCGCTCGCTGAGCGAGATGGCGCCGTAGGCGTGTCCCGCGTGAGTCAGTAGTCCGAAGATCGTGATGCCGGGTATTTCGGCGAGCGCCGAGACCAGTTCGACGGTCGGGGCGCCAGAAGGACGGCCCATGCGGTGGTGACCAGTGTCGACTTCGACGTAGACATCTACGGGATTGCCCGACGCGACGCCGAGTTCGCCGAGCCCCCGAGCAACCTCGGTGGAGTCGAGGCTCACCAGTATTCGGGCCTTCTCTCGAAGAGCCGCTAACCGAGCGAGCTTCGTTGATCCGTAGAGCGGATACGCAATGAGGATGTCGTCGAAGCCCGCCGCCACCATCACCTCTGCTTCGCCGATCTTGGCGCAGGTGATGCCCGAGGCACCAGCGTCGATCTGCATTCGTGCGATCTCGGGCATCTTGTGGGTCTTGGTGTGGGGTCGCAGGCGAACACCTCCCTCACGACTGCGTCGCGCCATTTCGGCGATGTTGGTTTCGACGCGGTCGAGGTCGATGACGAGCGTCGGCGTATCAAGGTCGAAGACGTTCATGGTTGCAACAGAGCCTTGATTGGTGTGGTCTGGCCGTTCATGAGCGCCGTGAATATCTCTGCACCCTGGGTCAGGGGGTACGTCGTGAACCACGAGAGGTCGAGCTGGGGCGCTAGGTGGATCGCCTCGACGAACTCCGCATCGTTGTAGGCGAACGAACCGCGGATGTTCTTCTCGAAGCGCACGGCTGCGGCCGCGTCAAACCCGGGGTCCGGTGTCGCGAGACCCAGCCAGACGGCAGTACCACCGGGGATGAGGTGGTCGATCGAACTAGCGCGAGTGGAGGCCGTGCCGACGGCGTCGAAGATTACGTCGAACTCACCCTCGAGCGACGATCCGACCCGCGTGGCACCTATTGCCCGTGCGACGTCACCACGCTCGGTTGAAAGATCGGCGCAGGCGATACTCGTGGCGCCTTTGTTGCGAGCGACCTCGAGGCAGGCCAGTCCGATCGGGCCGCAACCGATCACTCCGAATCGCAGGTCCGGAGGCGACCCGGCGATCGCCCACGCGTGCACGGCGTTGGCGATGGGCTCGATGAGCGCGGCGTGGTCCCAGTCGATTTCGTCAGGAATTGTGTGTATCGAGGTGATGGGCGTGGCCACTCGTTCGGCGAAACCTCCCGCCGAGTGAACCCCGAGCAGCGACCTGGTGCGACACAGTTGCGTGCGACCCGAAACGCACAGCTCGCACTTACCGCACGAACTCAGCGGGTTCACGGCCACGCGCCTGCCGTCAGAAGTACGCCCGACGAACTCGTGACCCATAATCATCGGCGGAACACGAAAGCCGGCCGTCGCAATACCGTGTAGCTCGCTGCCGCAGATTCCTGCTCGTTCGACGTGGACGATTTCTTCCCCGTCGGCGGCGACCGCGTCGGGAATATCGCGGTTCTCCACGACTCCTGGAGCCGTGAATACTAGTGCCTTCATTTGGTCCTCCGTCGTCGCGCGAGCTTTGTCTCTGCGGTCACGATACTTGCTTGATGGTGGTTACCAAGGACAACTTCGTAACGATTGGTTGTCTCGTCGACCTAATGCACTCGTTGAGATGACCAGAATGTGTTGACTATCTCATCACTCGAACGAGTCTTGAAGGACACGCCGGTAACATGTGCTCGATCGAAGTGGCTGACAGTGTTCGAGTAATTGGAATTGATGTCAGTTCTCTTGAGCAGTCTTTACGTTGAGTAAACGCGGCGTTGTCGTGCTGAATTCAAATATTCAAAAGCGCTCACGGATAGTAGAGTCATACACGAGAACGAAGTGACGACGTGAATCTCAAAGTGCCGCGTCGCTTTCAAAGATCTGCCACGAGAGGAAATATGTATATGCAGGATCTCAAATACGGTCAACTCACTGTCTTCATCGCGGAATCCAATGCAGCACTTGGCCTCGCTGGAGCCGACGACTTTGCTGCGACTGTCGCCACGGCGTTCGAGACGCGCGACGAGGTTGCGGTCATCCTGGCCACCGGCAACTCGCAACTGAGTTTCATGGACGCGCTCTGTCATCGTAGTGATATCGATTGGTCGCGCATCACGATCCTGCACATGGATCAATACCTCGGGATGGCTGAAGATCATCCCGAGAGTTTTAGCCGTTATATGCAGGAAAAGTTGGTGTCACGGGTGAAGCCGAAGGCCTTTTATGGTGTTCGCGGCGACCATCAGCCGGTGGAAGAGGAACTGGCTCGCTACGGTCAGTTAGTTCGTGACCTTGATCCAGCAATTTGCGTCATGGGAATTGGCGAAAATGGCCACTTGGCGTTCAATGACCCCCCAGCGGATTTCCACACTCGCGAGATGATACACATTGTTGAACTGGATGAGGCGTGTCGTGCCCAGCAAGTCGGTGAGGGGCATTTCGGGTCGATCGACGATGTACCCACTCGGGCCCTGACCCTCACGGTGCACGCGTTGATGCGACCGGCCAGCGTTATTGTGCTGACGCCCGAAGCGCGAAAGGCGAAAATAGTGAAGCGCGTACTCGAGGGACCAGTGACCGCGGACTGCCCTGCTTCGCTACTCCAGACGGCTCCCAACGCACGTCTCTATCTTGACGCCGATTCATCGGCCTTACTTGATCGTCGGTCGTGAATCGTTCGACGGCACCGTGGGTGACTGTTCGATGATCGTCGGGAGTCGTCGTTGAGCGCTGACGAAGAGATGACGGGACTGACCTCGGGGCAACTGACCTTGAGCGTCGTCGGAGCGGGGACGCGGCGTCAACTTCGAGTCGTCGCGCGCACGGCGGAGGAGCTGTCTGATTTCGACGGCGTCGTGAGCACGAGCGTCGACGGGTCGATTCTCGAAGGTTCTCTCTCGCCCCTCAATGCACGTGCGGTGCGGGCAAAAGTTCCCGGGCTGCAACCGAGACCGGTGGGGCTGGCCACGTCGGCGGGAGTCGGCGATCGACTCGGGTTGGCCACGCCGGGACACGTAAAGGCGTTTCGCACGTACGGCAGCGGCATCGTGCCGGTGTTCGCGCAACAATCCATACGAGAGATGGACCGCCTGGGGCGCACCCCACAAGAGGTCTTGGACGACGCCACGTTCGGCGCGCTGGAGGCGGGCTGGGACCGACAAGTCGGCGCCGACGCGGACCATCTAAAGATCTTCGCTGACATCGACAGATGCCTGGAGGCAGGTTTCACCACGTTCACCATTGACCCAGGTGAACACGTTCGTGACGTCACTCCGTCATACCAGGGCGACCTCACCGATGTCCCCTGGACAGCGCTCGAGGACGATGAAACCTCGATGCTTCGTCGCTATGCGGCCAAGACAATTGACTTGGAAGAGATTGCACTACGCGTGAGCGACGTAGAACTGAGACGTGCCGCGCACAAGTACGCGGCAGCGGTGGCCTACACGGTTTCGATGTATCGCCATTTGATGACGCACGCCGACTACCCCGTCGAAGTGGAAGTCGCCATAGACGAAACTGAATCTCCGACCACCATTGCCGAGCACGTGTACATGGCCACGGAAATGAAGCGATTGGGTATGCAGTGGGTGAGTTTCGCTCCCCGCTACATCGGCGCGTTCGAAAAAGGTGTGGAGTACATTGGCGACACGGGCGTTTTGGCCGACAGCCTTCGTCAGCATTTTGCGGTGACGAGTGCACTGGGGCCCTACAAACTCAGTTTGCACTCGGGCTCGGACAAGTTCAGTATCTACGCGTTGGCTGCGGACGCCACGGGTGGGATGCTCCATCTCAAGACGTCGGGGACGAGTTACCTCGAGGCACTCGGTGTTGCGGCGCTCTGCGCGCCGTCGCTCTTTCGAGAGATCTACGACGTGAGCCGTGACGCCTACCAAGGAGCACGAGCCAGTTATCAGGTTTCGGCGGTTCGAGATCGAACTCCTCTCTCAAGGGATGTCGCGGACGCCGATCTCGATGCGTTGGTGACAAGTTTCGACAGTCGACAGATCTTGCACGTGGGATACGGCGCGGTGCTCACCCTTCGCGATGAACAAGGTGAGCTCCGGCTCAAGGACGAACTGCATTCGCTGCTCGGCGTGGAGTCTGATCGCTACCATCATGCGCTGGAGACCCATCTTGGACGCCATCTGGCACCGTTGAAGGGGACCTCACGCCACTCGTAAATCCCGCGGCTGAGCTCTTCGACGTGAGCGGCAAACGAGCTGCGATCATCGGTGGGACCGGCGCACTCGGGGCGCGCTTTGCGCGCTGCCTCGCCTCGGCTGGCGCAGAGGTGACGGTGCTCGGTCGGTCGATGGAGCGTGGCCACGCGGTGGTCGATGACATCATTCAGGCTGGTGGGCGCGCCGCGTTCTTGTCGGTCGACGTGGTCGACAGGGGAAGCATGGAAGCAGCTGGCGCGACGTTGGAGGGTACGGGAGGCACCGACATCTTGGTAAATGCGGCGGGCGTGAATTCGTCGGCGTCGTTCGCTGATTTGCAGGATGAGGAATGGGATCGATTACTGGACGTCAATCTCAGTGCGGTCTTTCGCGCTTGTCAGATCTTCGTCCCGCAGATGCGAAACCGACCCGGCGGAGCGTCAATCATCAACATCTCGTCGGCGTCGTCGGGGCCACCACTAAGTCGCGTCTTTGGCTACGCCGCCGCGAAGGCCGGATTAAACAACGTCACGCAATATTTGGCTCGTGAACTGGCGCCCGACGGAATTCGCGTCAACGCGATCATTCCCGGCTTCTTCCCCGCGGAACAGAATCGTGCGCTCTTGACCCGCGAGCGCGTCGACAGCATTGTCGCGCACACTGCGATGCGGCGCCTGGGTGAACCCGAAGAGCTCGACGGGGCACTGTTGTGGCTGGCAGCTTCTCGCGCGTCCGGCTTCGTCACGGGTGCTCTGATCCACGTCGACGGCGGCTTTTCGGCGATGACCATTTAATAGGTCGTCGAAAGCCGTGGGACACAGATGGTCGAAGGTGTCTGCCGGTGTGTCGTCGACTGACATCCACGACAAGGCACCGACACCACGTCCGGTAGTGTCGAACGTTGATTGAATTTAGACGGCGGGCGGTGGCGACCGCGTAAGGGGGAGCTACCATGCCGGCAGAGCAGAGAGGTACCCGCACGCGTAACTTTTCGCCCTGGTCCCAATGGACGAGCCGACTCAACGACACGGTGCAGGTCGACCCGCTACCCGAGGGCGATCGGGCACAGTTCGATGCATGGCGGGTGCGCTGTCAGCAACGGCTCGCGTCACTGCTCGCTCCGACTCCATCGCGGGTGCCGCTTGATTTCGAAGTGACCGAGAGCGTGGCGTGCGACGGCTACCGGCGAGACCGGGTGGTCTTCGACACTGAGGACACCATGTCCGTGCCCGCTTATTTACTGCTACCTGATGAGCGTCGCGCCCCGGGCGCGGCGGTCCTGGCCGTGCACGGCCACGGGTCGGGCAAGTCCCTGGTCTGCGGTCTCGACTCATCGGAGACGCCCGGCGATGATTACGCGCATCAGTTGGCCCAACGGGGCTTCGTCGTCCTCGCCCCCGACCTGCGGTGTTTCGGAGAGCGTGCTGACTGGTCGCCGCCCGATCACTACGGTTGCGACACCAATCTGGTGCACGCCGTTATGGCCGGATGGAATCCGTTGACGCAGAATCTTTGGGATCTCGCTCGATGCTTGGACGTGCTCGATGGGCACCCCCTGGTGGATCCCACTCGGGTCGGCGTGGCTGGCCTCTCCTTCGGCGGCACTCTCTCGTTGTTGCTGGCCGCCACTGACGATCGGGTATCGGCCGTCGTGGTGAGCGGCTTCTTCTCCTCGTGGGGCGAGGCCCACACGATCCCCTTCAACATGTGTGGATCGCAGGTGCTGTGGGGAATGCTGGGCCAACTCGAGCACGTGGATTTGGGTGCCTTGATTTGCCCACGTCCTCTTCTGATCGAGTCCGCCACTGAGGACCCGCTGTTCCCCTTGACGTCGGCGGAGACGTCGATGGCGCAGCTGCGCTCGGTCTACGAAGGCCTCGGCGCCGGCGACGCACTGGTCCACGACGTGTTCGTCGGTGGCCATCAGTGGCACGGCGACCTGGCCTACTCGTTCTTGGAACGTTGGCTGGGCTAGGCGCGCGGCGTCAACGTCGTAGGCCACAAATTGGCTGAAGAAACTCGCGTGATTCTCTATCAGTGCTGATTTACGATTGTCAACCGGCACAACTCAAGATCACCAGTCGTGAACGGTCCCGTCCTGAAGGCGGTTGACTGGCAGGTACGCGCTTTGGTACGGAAACTTTGCAGCGATCTGGTCGTCGTACGAGACGCCGAGTCCCGGCAGGTCACCCGGATGCAGGTAACCATCTTCAAAGCGGAAGGACTGAATGAACACGTCGTTCGTGGCGTCACCGTGGCGCATATATTCCTGAATGCCAAAATTGTGGATCGCCAAGTCAAGATGCAATGCCGCGGCCATGCCCACGGGCGAGATATCCGTTGGTCCGTGAATGCCCGACTTGATCTGATACTGCGCAGCAAACTCCATGATCTTCTTCAGCGCCGATATGCCACCTGCGTGGGTAACGGCGGATCGCACGTAGTCGATCAGCTGCTCAGTGATGAGTGTCTGATAGTCCCACACAGTATTGAAGACCTCACCGATGGCCAACGGAGTGACAGTGTGTTGTCGCACCAGCCTTAGCGCCTGCGCGTTCTCACCCGGTGTGCAATCCTCGAGCCAAAAGAGGTCGTACGGCTCCAACGACTTACCGAGTTTCGCCGCTTGAATTGGTGTCATCCGGTGGTGGCCGTCGTGAAGGAGTGTCAACTCCGGTCCAAACTCATTGCGTACGGCTTCAAACACTGTGGGCACGTGTCGTAGGTACGCGACGGTATCCCATTTTTCTTCGACGGGCAACGCGGTCCGTCGGGCTGGTTCGTAGTCGTAGCGTGCTCCGCCCACTGTGGGGCTTGACGCAACGCCGTACACGGATCCGAGGCCTGGGACGCCCGTTTGGACTCGGATTGCTTGGTAGCCAAGAGCCTGGTGTTCTCGAATTGAATCAAAGAGCTCTGGAATGTCGACGCCACTCGCGTGCCCGTACGCACGAACTCCTTCGCGTGATGCCCCTCCCAAGAGTTGGTAGAGAGGAAGATTCGCGGCCTTCGCCTTTAAGTCCCACAGAGCAATATCTACCGCAGCGATGGCGGCCATCGTGACGGGCCCGCGACGCCAGTACGCGCCACGATAGAGATACTGCCAGGTGTCTTCAATGCGGTGTGCGTCGCGACCAATAAGCAGCGGGACCACGTGAGCTTCGAGGTAACTTGCGACGGAGAGCTCTCTTCCGTTGAGTGTGCCATCACCGAGCCCTACTAATCCGTCGTCGGTGGTGATTCGTAGCGTCACGAAATTTCGATCTGGACTGCTTACGAGGACTTCAGCCTTCTCAATCTTCATCTACCTTGTCTCCTCATCGTTTCGTCCTGTTGCGATAATAAGCCGTCGCAACTCAACCTCAATTTTGCTGACGATCACGTCAGGATTCATTTCGATGTCGACGCGCATACCACGCTCGTCGTCGTCAAGCGGCTCAAGGACTTCAAACTGAGAGGCAAGAAGCGATAAAGGCATGAAAACGTGATGTCGAGCTTCAACCCTCGCTTGGACAACTTCGAACGGTCCGTCGAGAAAAATGAAGATCGCGTCGGGAACGTACGCGCGCAGTACATCGCGGTACGTCCGTTTCAACGCGGAGCACGCGGTGACGGAACTTCGATGGATTGACGCAAGTTGCGCCAAGTGCTGTCCCACGAGCTGCAACCAGGGCAGTCGCTCGTTGTCACTGAGCGCTTGGCCGCTCGACATCTTCGCGAGGTTGTCAGCCGGGTGAAGCCAATCAGCGTCGCTGAACTCAGCATTGATTTGGGCAGCGAGCGCCAGCGCGATCGTGCTCTTGCCTGAGCCAGACACACCCATGACGACGATTGACTGAACTTGGGCAGCTTGCTTCACGTTGAGCCCTTCCTGCGGATCACGACCCCGGAACTTCGTGTGTTGGTGAGCGATCGATCCTCACGTGGAAATTGGATTGGTCGCTCGTAGATGAATGATCCATCATCAGCAGTTCATGAATTTAGAACCAGGGCGCGTTCGTACGCAAATGAGCCAGTCGTGACGTTGACTGAACGGGTCATCTGTTCTGTGGGCACGACTCGAATCATGGCTCGCGTCGCCGAACGAGAAGGCCTGAGACTGTTCTCTTCGTGTGTGTTTTTCACATCAAGGCACTGTGTTTCTCCAACACGTAGGTCCCCACCTTTCGTCGCGCACCGTAGGTAAAAATAGAGACGAAGTGTAGGCTCGCTTGCGATGAGAGCCTCAGGCCCACTCGCCCGGCTCGCCGGCTCTGGGCGTGAGCGAATTGGTCTCGGCGCTTCAGCTTTCGCTGCAGTCTGCTGGGGGTTTTCGGGGATCTTCGTAGTACTCGCGTCCGCCCCGGGACTGGTATTGACCTTTTATCGGCTTTGGATAGCAGTGGCGATGCTCGTCATCGTTCTGTACGCCTCGGGTCGTCGACTCACCTGGTCCCTAGTGCGGGCAGCATGGCTGGGTGGCGTGTTTTTTGCCGGAGATATGGCCATGTTTTACAGTGCCGTCAAATTCACCAGCGTCGTGGACGCGACGGTCATAAGTGCCGTTCAACCGGCGCTCATTCTGATCGTCGCACGTCGTATGTTTGGCGAACGAATGGGTCGATGGGACGTGATCTGGATCCTGCTGGCAATGGTAGGTGTCGCGGTGGCGGTCGTCGGTCCCGGGGTGACAAGCCATCACGAGGTGCTCGGCGACCTCCTCGCCGTCGGTTCACTCATCTTCTGGTCTGCCTATTGGCTCGCGTCCAAACGCGCGCGAGAACTGCACGGCGCGATGGAGTACACGACGGGCGTGACGATGCTGGCGGCCGTGGCGATGACACCGATCGTCCTCTTGTCGGGGCAATCGCTTGGTCGCGTCCAGGCCGGCGACTGGTGGTGGATCTTGCTGCTGACCATCGTTCCCGGGGGAGGGCATCTGGCGATGAATTGGGCCCACCGCTACGTTGACGCGTCGATCTCTTCAGTGATTGGCTGTCTCAGTCCGCTCGTCGCGGCTGGGGCCGCGGTGGTCTTTCTTGGTCAACCGCTGACCGTCGTTCAAGTCGTCGGTGTCGTGGTGGGTCTTGCCGCGATCTCGGTTGTTGCCGCGCGACATCGCGAGCCAGTTGACTTTCCCGTTTAGAAGACACGTGAATCCACGAAGGGCGCTGCGTCTGAGAAACCCGTGAGCAACGCCGCGTTGACCGCGACGCGTCGAATCTTTGTGTGGTGACGTTGACCTTTCGTCTTGGACGTTCCGGTTGTTGGAACACTTACGTGAAGTGATTGACGCTGCACGCTGCAAGCGTGTCGGTGACGCTCCGTGACGTTGACCATCACTCGTTTGTTGGCTAGGTTGTTGAACAACGTCATTCATCATGGGTGAATATTGGGGAGGAACATGAACTGGAAAGTTTTGGCGACTGAGGCATCGACTTCAACTCGCTCGAAGTCGATGGCTGGTAGACGCGTCGCGCACAGGTTGATTGCGATGTTCTGTGTGGCGTCCCTTGGGCTCGCTATGGCGGTAGCGCCGGTGGCGGGGAGCGCGAGTGCTGCGGCTAAAAAGACCAACATCACGTACTGGTTCTGGGGAGAAGGCGACATTCCGGGAATCACGAAGTGGATGCAGCAACGCATCGTCACCTATCAGACATTGAACCCGGGTGTCTCCATCACACTCGTTCCTCAGTCGGACTCCACGATTATTCCTAGCTTCGCTCTAGCAGCACAGAACAAGTCAGGTCCCGACATTGATACGCAGTGGGCGACCTTGCCGGTGCTGTTGCCCGCACTGCAAGGTGGCGTGACGCCGATCTCGAAGTACGTCAAGAGCAGCGAGACCTCGAAGTGGCTCAACACGAGCGAAAACGAATACAAGGGCGCTCTCTACGCCATGCCGTTGTACGTCATCGGTGTTCCACTGGTGTGGAATAAGAAACTCTTCAAGCAGGCCGGACTGGACCCCAATAAGGCACCGACCACGTGGGGTGAGTTCCTCGCCGACTGCGCAGCACTGAAGGCTCACGGGATCACACCCCTAGGAATGGGAAATAAGGACGGTGACTTCGGGGCGTGGATGTTCGCCATCTACGAGAAGCAAGCCCTGAACTCAATCTCACAGTTGACCGAAGGTGTTGCGAACAAGGGGAATGACCAGGCAAAGCTGCTGGCTTCGCTTACCAAGATGTACACCATGTTCCAGGGACTTATGTCGAAGGGCTACATCAACAGCAACGTGGCGTCACTCGACTTCGCCCAGGGATGGCAGTTGTTCCCTCAGGGCAAGGCCGCGATGTCCTTCACCACCGACGGCAACGCCCTCGCTTGGGCTAAGACCATTGGTCAAGCCAACATTGGTGTCGGCGAGCCGCCGATCTGGGGCACTGGCACGTTGGCGAAGACGTATGACGCAACGCAGTCGTCGTCGGAGTTCATCACGTCGTGGTCGCCAAACAAGAAGGCCGACGCGAAGTTCCTCGCGTGGCTCCACACACCATCAAACATGGTTGCGTTGAACAAGGAGACCGGTGCGTTCCCTGCCGACAGCCGATTCCCGAAGTCAAACATCACCAATTCACTCGCCAAGACCCTTGACGGGTTTGATACTGCGGGAACGTCAATTTGGTTGGAGAACTTCATTCCACCGAGTATTGACACGAGTGCGGACAGGCCTGCTGGTCAGCTGATCACCTCAGGGGGAACCGCTGCTTCTGCGGTTGCGCTCTGGAAGCAGCAGCTCCAGCTCTGGCAGTCCCAGCAGCCCACGCAGTTCAATCAGTTCAAGACTTGGGCGGGGGCCAGCTCATAACCTTGCTCAACTTCGGGTCTTCGCGTACGGACGAAGTGCGTTCCTGACCGGTGACGTATGCGAGTTCCCCGAGTCCGATTTTAAGTAGTGCCAGCATAGAAGAGCGGCCGTCGCCGGGTACGAGACGTACCCGGCGACGGCGCCAGCTGTGGCCCTACGGCTACATGGGACCTGCGCTCGTCGCGCTCGGCGTCGTGTTCGTGTATTCGTTTGTTGAGGTCGCTCACTACAGCCTTTACGCCGGGAGTATCGGACAACTGACGTACGTCGGTTTCAGCAACTACCGAGAACTCTTTATCGATCCGCAATTTGTTCACGCGATGTTCAACAACTTCCGGCTGTTGTTCACCGTGCCTATCGTCACCATTCTCTCGCTCGCCCTCGCGCTCGTGATCAATACCACCTTTCGCGGTGTGCGAGCGTACCGAGCGATCGTTTTCGTGCCCTACATCCTTCCGGCAACCGCGATGGGGTTGTCTTTCTCGTACATCTTGCAGGGCAACGGAATATTGGATGGACTGCTGAAGAATCTCCATCTATCCTTTCTCATTCACGACTGGCTCGGCTCGCCGAGTTGGGTGATGTTCAGTATCGGCAGCGTCATTGTCTGGCAGCAGTTCGGCTTCGGCGTGGTGGTGTTTTCGGCGGCACTGCTTGCCGTACCCGGAGAAACGATTGAAGCGGCGCGCATTGACGGCGCGAACTGGTGGGTCGTTCAACGAAAGATCTTGATTCCCCAGATCCATCGCATCATCGAGTTCTTTGTCATTCTCCAAGCGATCATCGTGCTGTCGTCGGTCTTCACCTACATCTACGTGTTGACCGGTGGGGGACCGGGCTATTCCTCGGGCGTGATGGAGTTCTTCATCTATCAAAATGGATTCGAGAACGGCTCCATCGGGATCGCGTCAGCCGCCGCTGTGGTGCTGTTGGCTCTCGCCAGCGTTCTCATTGCGATCTATCTGTGGGTTCGCACGCGCGCCGCGAAGGAGGTTAACTAATGCAACACCTTCGAAATACTCTGCGCCACCTGCTCTTGATCTTCTTGTGCATCATCTCGCTGTACCCGGTGTGGTTCATGTTGTCCACCGCACTCAAGTCACAGAACAATTACGTGCTGAACCCGATGGGACTTCCCTACCACCCCACGTTGGCGAACTTCGGTTCGGTGCTGACCAACTGGCCACTTCTGGTGTGGGTGAGAAATAGCCTGGTCGCCACCGTCGTGTCGGTCTTGGTTTCCACGATCATTTCGATAATGGCGGCCTTCGCCATCGTCTTTAGTCGCGCGCGAGGTCGCGAGACGTTGTTTCGCGTCAATATCGCCTTGATGGCCATTCCGTCGGTTGCGTTGCTGATTCCGATGTACATGTTGATGATCAAGTTCCATCTGATAAATCAACTACCTTCGGCGATCCTGTTCTACATTGGGCTTCTCATTCCGTTCTCGATCTTCTTCCTCGTGAACTTCTTCCGAGAGATCCCCATCGAGCTCGTTGAGGCGGCGTATATGGATGGCGCGCCCCACCACCGAATCCTTCGCAGCGTGATCTTGCCGATCTCGGGCGCTTCGACGGTGACACTGGTCATCGTCAACGCCATCTTCGTGTGGAACGAGTTGCTGGTGGCCCTTGTCTTCTTGCAAAGTAACTCGGCGAGGACTCTGATGTCCGGCCTGACGCTCTACCAGGGCCGGTACCTGTCGAACGAACCACTGCTGATGGCGGCGGCCTTCATGTCGATCATGCCGCTCGGCATTCTTTACGTCTTTGGTCAGCGCTTCTTTGTCAGAGGACTCACAGCAGGTATGGGAAAATAATGATTTCAAACGCAAAGCGGAAGTTCGGCCGAGGTTGGCCTTGCGCTCTAATCAGTAAGGGAGAGAGAAATGGCACGAGTTGAAGGACGAACGGAGGGCGCCCCAAAGCCCGTCGCGGCGTATTCACAGGCGGTCAGGGTTGGTTCGACCATTTCGGTGGCGGGTCAGGCCGGCTTCGATCCAGAAACAGGCCAGCTCGCCGGTGCGGACGTTGGAGCCCAAACCGTGCAGACTTTCAAGAACATCGGGGCGGCCTTGGCCGCGTGCGGTGCCACGTTGGATGACGTTATACGAGTCGACGTCTATCTCTCGACGTTGTCGGACTTCGCGGCGATGAACGAAGAGTACGCGCGCGTATTCTCTGCGCCGTATCCAACGCGTACGACCGTCGGGGTGGAGCTTCCTCCTGGAATGAAGGTAGAAATAACGGCTCTGGCCGTCCAGGACTGATCTTCGACATGCCCGTGCGCAATATCTACGCCGAGCTCGGCGTGCGACGGGTCATCAACGCGGCGACCACGTTGACCGCACTGGGTGGAACCGTCCTACCGGACGAAGTCGTCGAAGCAATGGCGTCGGCGTCGACGTCGTGTGTCTCTATGGACGAACTCCACCTCGCCGCGAGCCGGCACCTCGCGCGGTTGACGCGCAATGAGGACGCCTACGTGACGTCGGGCTGTGCCGCGGGTATTGCGCTGAGCGTGTTGGCCGCCATCACTGCGGGCCAGCCCGAGGTGATCGCGCGCCTTCCCTACGACGAAACGCTGGCTCGCAATGTCGTCATTCACCGGGTACACCGCATTCCCTACGACCGAGCAATTGAACTGGGCGGCGGACATCTCGTCGAAGTGGGCAACATGATCCAGACGTTCGAGTGGGAACTCGACGCGGCCCTCGATGAGAACACCGCCGCCGTCTTCTGGGTGGCTGGGAGCCATCTTCCCCAGACCACGCTCTCGCTGAAAGAGACGGTGGCCATTGCGCACGCCCGAGGGGTGCCGGTGATCGTCGACGCGGCGGCCCAGCTTCCTCCCCTCGAGAACTTGACGTATTTCACGGTGGAGTGTGGGGCGGACGTGGCGCTCTTCAGCGGCGGTAAAGCCTTGCGGGGGCCACAAGCCAGCGGGCTCATGGTGGGCTCGACGAAGTTGCTCGACGCGGTCCGTGCCAACGCCGCGCCGCGACAGCGACTCGCTCGAGCCATGAAGGTCGGCAAAGAGGAGATCGCTGGTCTCGTCGCCGCGATCGAGCGCTACGTCGCGCTCGATCACGAGGCGATGGCGAGCACGTGGAACGAGACCGTCGAGATGTGGGCTAAGGGGCTCGACGACCTTGACGGCGTGACGGTGCGTCGCGTCGAAGACAACGAAGCGGGTCAACCAGTGGCGCGCCTCGAGATCACGCTCGACCCGGGCTTCTCGATGATTAGCGCCGCCGAGGTCGTCGAACGTCTCTGGGACGACACGCCGCGCGTGGCGGTGCTGGCGGGACTTGAAAACAGCATCTACGTGACTCCCGACACGTTGGTTGGCGACGATGAAATGATGGTGTTGGACCGACTTCGAGCAGTGTTGCGCGGTGCGAGAGACGAACACTCAGAATGAGGGTGAGGGAGATGACTGATGTGGGATGAGTACTTCACGGGCAAGACCGTCGTCGTGGGCGGGGGATCCACCGGGATTGGCGCGGCGGCCGTCGAAGGATTTGCTCGCGCCGGCGCCCACGTGGTGATCGCCGACGTCGCCGACGAGATTGGCACCACGTTGTCGCGGTCGCTGAGCTCGAAGGGAAACCACGCCGTCTATCGCCACTGTGACGTGAGCAGTGAAGCCGACGTTGAGGGCGTCTTTTCTTGGGTTGACGCAACCTACGGTTCGCTTGACGTGCTCTACGCCAATGCCGGAATCGAGTGGACCAAAGACGTTCGCCACACCACTCTGGATGAGTGGCAACGGGTGGTGGACGTGAACCTGACCGGTATGTTCTTGGTCTGTCGAGCGGCGATGCGCAGGATGTGCGACCAAGGCTTTGGTTCGATAGTGGTGACCTCGTCACCTCACGCCCTCGCCACGGTGCCCGACGCGGGGGCCTACGCCGCTTCCAAAGGAGGCGCTCACGCGCTGGTGCGCTCGCTGGCACTAGAGGGCGCGCCTTACGCCGTTCGTGTAAACGGCATCATCCCGGGCACTATCGATACCCCGATGGTTCGCCGTGAGGCTCAGGCCTCATCTGATCCCGAAGAGCAGTTGGTGCGCATGGCGTCGGCGCATCCGCTCGGTCGTATTGGACAACCCTTCGAGGTCGCTGGAGCGGCGCTCTTCTTGGCTTCGCCGCTGGCGAGTTTCATGACCGGCTCGATGGTCACGGTTGACGGGGGACTGATGTCCGGCTTGCCGGCCGGTCCGCCGCTTAGCTACAACAACTAACGCACGTAAGAGAGAAACACGGATGAAGATCGCTCGAATTGAGGTCGTTGGCGCCAACGTCGCCTACCAGCACCGCGAAGTTAGCTCGCAGGTCGAGCGCGACGGCGTCACCGCGGGCGTTATCCGAATGGAGAGCGACAACGGTCTGATCGGATGGGGCGAAGCCTGCAGCGGCGCGGATATGGCGTCGGTGCTGGCGACCGTGCGAGCGATGGCGCCGTTTGTCTTGGGCGGCGATCCCTGGAGGGCCGAAGAGATGAAGCGCGACGCGTGGCACCGTGGGTTGTGGCAGTTTCGCGAGCCGACCGGAAACTTCGCCTGGGCGGGCCTCGACATGGCGATGCTCGACCTCTGCGGCCAACACGCCGGCGTGCCGGTGCACGCGTTACTCGGCGGGCGAGTACGCGAGAGCGTCGACTACTTTTGGTACCTGAGCGGCGATGACCTCGAAGGACTTCTGGCCTACGCCAAGGTCGGGCTTAGCCGTGGGTACCGGACCTTTTACTTGAAGGTGGGACGCAACATTGACGACGACCTCGAGCGCGTTTTCGCCGTGCGGGCGGTCATCGGCGACGAGTGCAACCTTCGCCTCGACGTCAACGGGGCGTGGTCGATGATCGAGGCCCGCCGCAACTTATCGCTGCTCGAGGACGCGCACCTCGACTTCATCGAACAGCCGGTTCGCCAGGTCCCGCTCGAACTCATCGGCGAGCTACGTCACATGGTGAAGGTGCCGGTGGCGGCGAACGAGGGACTCTGGAGCGAAGAGCAGGCTCGCGTGCGCATCGAGGCCCACGTCGCCGACGTCTACTGCTTCAGCCCGTACTGGGTTGGATCACTGCGCGGATTCCAACGGCTGGGCTTCTCGGTGTACGACCATGGGGGCCAGGTCTGTAAACACACGCACGGCGAATTAGCCATCGCCGCGACCGCGGCCCATCACGTCATGTTGACGCTGCCGGCAATTGTGCAGGGCAACCAGCAGACGACGGCCCATATGGTGGGCGACGTCGTCGCCGAGCCGCTGCCCATCGCGACGGGACCGACCTGGGGCGCGCCCACGGTGCCGGGCCTAGGCGTCCTGGTCGACGACGCCGCGTTGGGCGCGGCCGCGCAGGACTACGAACGCGACGGACAGTTCCTTCCCTACCAGATGGCGACGTAACACGATGCCGAGCGAAAAGATACTTGAGAGACGCGTCACGCTGAGCAGCGACCAGATGAACGTGACGGTCCTGGCGAGTCACGGTGCGCGCATAACGAACGTACGCAACGACGTAGACGGACGCGAATGGCTCAGCCAATCGCTCGACTCGACGCGAGGTGCGACGCTTCCGAGGGACGTCACCTTCACCGAGACCGACCACTGCGGCTGGGACGAGATGTTCCCTTCGGTCGACGCCTGCGTCTTCCCGAGTGACCCCTACCTTGGGATCGCCGTACCCGATCACGGCGAACTGTGGAGTCGGCCGTGGGACGTCGTCGAAAAGTCCGGCACCATGCTGAGCCAGCGCGTGCGAAGCAGCCGCTTCGGCTACTCCTTCGAACGGACGCTGCGCCTCGAAGGAGCGACGCTTCGCTGCGACTATCGCTGTCGAGTCGACTCAGACATCGGTTCGGCACTGCCGTTGCTGTGGGCTCTGCATCCCCAGTTCCAGATGATCGAGGGTACCCGCCTTGCGCTGACCGGGGAGCGTTCGACGGTGCTCGATACTTCCTCGCCCGAGAATGTTCGTGTCGTGGCGTGGGCGGGCGATCTGGTGGTGCAGCGCGACGTCGAGCCGGGTAGCGATCGCATGTTCTACCTCCAGCCCGACGACGACGTAGAGCACGCAACACTCGTCGATCCGTCGGGTTCGTGGCTTCGTGTGATGTGGGATCGGTCCTTCGCTCCCTATCTCGGGATCTGGGCCGATCACGGTCGCTACACGAGCGGACCCGTTATGGCAATCGAGCCGACAAATGGGTTCTTCGACGAGCTGGCGCGCGTGTCAGTCAACAAGCTGGTCACCCTCTTCAGCCCGGGTGAAGCGGTGACGTGGTGGGTCGAAGTCACCCTGGGTGAGGGGGCACGTTGATGGAAGAGTACGTCGCCGTTCCCTGCACCTCCGATCTCTATTTCTTGGGCGAGTGCTGTCGCTGGGACGACGTGCGCAAGGAGCTCTACTGGATCGACGTGACGACCGGGAGGTTCTTTCGAGCGAAGGCCGACGGCACGCACCTTGAGATCGTGCGCACCTACGACGTGGGAGGGTACGTCACCGCCCTCGCCCCACTTGAGCCGCGCGGCGATGGGTGGATCGTTGCATCGGACCAGTCGCTCTCGCTGCTCGATGAGGCGGGCGTGATGCTCGAGGTGGCCCGTCCCGAGGAGCGCAACGCCCCCGACGTTCGCACCAACGACGGAGCGGCCGATCCGTGGGGTCGGTTCTGGATTGGCTCGATGGCCTTTGACAAGGCGGCACGACGTGGAAGCCTCTACCGGTACCACGCCTCGACGGGCGTTGAGCTGATGTTCAGTGACGTCACGATCTCGAATGGCCTCGGCTGGAGTCCGGACCGACGCACGATGTATTACGTCGATAGCGCCCCGGGCACAATCCATACCTTCGATGTGGACGAGGACGGCAATATCTCCAACAAGCAGCTGTTCAAAAAGTTCGACGTCGAGCGCGAGGGCGCTCCCGACGGACTGTGCGTCGACGCCAACGGTGCGATCTGGGTGGCTCTCTGGGGTGGCTACGAAGTGCGTGCGTACACGTCCGCCGGCGAGCAGTTCGCACGGGTGAAGGTCTCGACGGCCCAGCCGTCGTGCTGCGCGATTGGCGGCAAGAACGGTACGACGCTCTACATAACGACGGCGCAGGAGGACATGGACCAGGCGACGCTCGATGCCGAGCCCGACGCGGGTCGACTGTTCTGCGCCGACGTGGGTGTCGCGGGACTCGCGCTCCAGCCATATCGCCCCTCTTGGCGCGAAGAGAGCTGACGAGATGATTTATCACTATTCCCTCCTATGGATTGGACCTCGATGATCGAAGACGACATTCGCCCCCTCATCGTGGGCCTCGGCGAGGCGATGGTGCGGCTCTCGCCGGGGCACAAGGTGCCCCTCAAGATGGCCTCCAATTTAGATCTCCACGTGGCCGGTTCGGAACTGAACCTGCTAATCACGGCGACCGAGTTGGGCGCGCGGGGTCGCTGGCTGACCCGCCTCCCGGCGAATGAACTGGGTGAGATGATACGTCGTCACGCTCGCTCCTACGGCGTCGAGGTGGTGTCGCACGATGAAGCGGGTGGGAGAGCGGGGCTGTTCTTTCTCGAAGTCGGTCTGCCGCCTCGCCCCTCAACGGTGCTCTATGACCGCAAGGACTCAGCGGCGAGCCATCTCGACGCCGAGGAGTTCTCGTGGCGCCAAGTCCTTGAGGGTGCCGCCGCCGCACACGTCAGCGGAATCACGTGCGCCCTAGGCGAGGGCCCTATGGCGGCGACCATCGCCCTTCTCAGCACAGCGAGGAAGCTAGGGGTGGTGACGAGTTTTGATATTAACTACCGCTCGCAGCTCTGGGATGTTGCTCAGGCGCGCTCGGGCTATCGGAAAATCTTGCCGCTGGTAGACGTCTTGTTCGTTGCTCCGAATGACCTCACCATGCTGTGCGAGCGTGACGATGAGAGCGACACCTTAGCTGGAGAGGTCGTCGAGGAGTATGGAGTTACGACGATGGTCATTCGAGAGCGCCAGGAGATCTCGGTCGGCGAATTAGGTGTCAGCGTGCGCGTCTTTGGCGAAGCTCACAGTGAGGCGCTCGCGCGCGGCAGTGTCGTTGACGAGCTTGGCGCAGGCGACGCGGCCGCGGGTGCGTTTCTCATCTCTATGCTGCTTGGCAACGCGCACGCCGACAGTGCGCAGCACTGCGCTCGGGCGTACGCGCGCATGCTTACCATCCCAGGTGATACGTGGTCCGGTACGTTGCGCGACCTCACCACCGGCTACGTGGCGAACAGGAAGGTGGTGCGCTAAATGGCGGAATCGCTAGATCTGATGGAGCGGGGCCTGGAGCAGGCTCGACTCGTGGCCATCGTGCGCCTCGTCGATCACACCAACGCGGTGGAGATCGCCACCATTCTCTGCAACGCCGGTGTACAGTTCTTGGAGTTCACGATTGAACGTCCGGAAGGATTTCGTTCTCTTGAACGGGCAGTCGCTGCCGTCGGGCATCGAGCCACTATTGGTGCGGGGACGGTACTTTCGGCGTCGGACGTAGTGAGGGTGTCCGAGATCGGAGCTCGATTTATCGTGTCGCCCAACACGGACCCCGCGGTAATTGACGCGACACTCGAACGCGGACTGTTGTCCCTACCGGGCGCGTTGACGCCGAGCGAGGTTGTCGTGGCGACCTCGGCGGGAGCGCGTTTCGTCAAACTCTTTCCGGGAGGTATTGGTGGCGTCGAGTACCTGCGCGCGCTACGAGCACCGTTTCCTTACGTGAAGTTCGTTCCCACCGGTGGCGTGACCATTGAGAATGCTTCATTGTGGCTTGACGCTGGGGCAGTGTCGGTGGCAATGGGATCAAACCTTGTTCACGCGTCTGGAGAAGTCAACGGCCTGCTCGAGCGCGCTCGTCAGGCCGTTGCCGCGACGGCACGGCGCAGTAGTTAAGTGGTCTTCTCTCGGGCCGTCGAAGAGATCGAGTCATTCGCGGGAGCGGTGTTCCAGTTAGTAGAACGCCGGCCCGCAAAACTTAGTGCTGGCTATAGTGAGGTCCGAGCGAGGTTCGATTCAGAAGGGGCGATGATGGCCAACACGTCGGTTGATTATGACCTCGTAGCACTTCACGGTCGATCCTTCAGTGAATCGTTCACCATGCTTTTGGACGAAGGTGTTTTTCGAGGTTCCTCGTTGATCACGTCCTTGCCGCCGCTCTGGACAATTGATTGAACAATTGGTGGCATCGTTCAAGAGCGTCGGCGTCGGACCAATTGTGCCGCGGTGTTGGTCGGGGTCTCGACAGTGTGGGGGACGAAATCGAAAGCGTAAACGTTCGTGCGTAGCGCACTGAGACAAGGAAGACCAGGGTAACTGTGGCATCCATCGCTTTGGAGAAGATATCGAAGGTCTATCGAAACGGCTTCGAGGCCATTCATGAACTCGATTTGAGTGTGAAAGATGGCGAGTTCATGGTCATCGTCGGACCCTCGGGTTGTGGCAAGACCACGGCGCTTCGTATGGTTGCGGGCCTTGAGGAGATCTCCTCGGGAACACTCTCTATCGGTGAGCGCGTCGTGAATGACGTAGCGTCAAAAGACCGAGACATCGCCATGGTGTTTCAGAACTACGCACTGTATCCGCACATGACGGTGGCTGAAAACATCGGCTTCGCGTTGAGCCTGCGAAAGATTAGTAGGGCGGCGGTCAAGACCAAGGTGGCCGAAGCCGCGGCGATGCTCGGACTCACGGACTATCTCAATCAGAAACCCGCGCAGCTTTCAGGTGGCCAGCGCCAGCGGGTAGCCATGGGCCGCGCCATCATTCGCGACCCGTCGGTGTTTTTGATGGACGAGCCGCTCTCAAATCTCGACGCCAAACTCCGTGTTCAGATGCGTACCGAGGTCCGTCGCATTCAACAGCGAATCGGCGTGGCCACGCTGTACGTCACACACGACCAGACTGAAGCGATGACCATGGGTGACCGGGTGGCCGTCATGCGCGCCGGTGTATTGCAGCAGTGCGATGCCCCCAAGTTTCTTTATAGCAATCCAAAGAACCTCTTCGTCGCCGCGTTCATTGGTTCACCGGCGATGAACCTGTTCGAAGCGACGCTCAGTAGCGACGGCACCTCGCTGCAGCTTGGCTCGCAGTCCATCGCACTCAGCGACGCTGTATTCGAGGCCAACGCCGGACTGGCGGCGTACAAGGGTCGAAAGATCATCGTTGGTCTTCGCGCTGAGGACATGCCGATTGCCGAGGGCGACCAACATCAAGGTCCGGTTCTACATGGCCACGTCGAAGCCGTGGAAGCGCTTGGCTCGGAGATGCTCGTGCACTTCTCCATTGACGCCACGCGGATCTCTCCAGAGACTTTTGTCGAAAAGACGTCGGACGAGTTTGTCGGAGCAGCTCCGATCGCCATGATCGGCGAAGGCGTCGCTCGCGTGCAGCCGCGGGCCACCGTGACGATTGGCCAGAATGCAGAGTTCACGATCTTTTGTGAGCGTCTGCACTTTTTCGATCCCGAGAGCCAGGAAGCCGTCTCGAAGTAACGACACTTCGATCGAGGACGTCGCGCTTCAGGTAATGGCCTGCTCTCTCGGCGCGAACACGTTGTACGTGGTGATGGGCAACGAGTGCTTTTGCGCCGTGCGATGGAGTCGACTGAGCTGTAGGGAGTTAGCTCGTCCTTAGAAATCTTCGTGACGTGTTCGCGTGACCAGTGGACTGAGTCGTGACGTCCCGTTCGGTAGTGAGGATTGTCGAGTGCGAAGGGCCCCCTATATCTCCTAACGCTGCCTAGGCTGGGCGGTCCCTCGTTCAGTCGTAGGAATTGTGTCGCGATTCTTTGAAACCGTCAAGGGTTTGGCGGCGCGTCAAACCAATGAACCACTGGGTGGTTTTCCTCAATGTTCTGATAATTGGAACTCTGTTCCTCTACGACGAGCAGTAGGTATAGTGATTTTTCAGGCCGTCACTACTGGGAGGGGTCGGGTGGGGGTTAACGAAGTGGGCAGTTCGGAGGAGTTGGCGCACGTCACCAAGGCCCTCAATGGCTCTGACCGCGTGCTGGCCATCCTCAATCTGCTCGGTTCGTTTCCTGAAGGCGTGGGCCTCAACGAACTGGCGAGGTTGCTCAACTCGCCGAGGTCGAGCGTGCATCGCGCCCTTGGGGCACTGCGTCGCGCCGGACTCGTCGAGCAAGATCGCAACAGCCACTACCGATTGGGTTACGGTCTGCTCAAGTTGGCCTTTTCTTACTACGAGAGACTCGATGAGGTGGGCCAAGTTCGCCACGTCCTCGTGTCGCTCGCGGCGGAGTTCGGCGAGACCACGCACTACGCGATACTGGACCGGGCCGAGGTGGTGTATTTGGCTAAGGTGCACCCGCCAACGTCGCACTATCAGATGACGTCGGTGATTGGAGGTCGCAACCCCGCGTACTGCACCGGGGTAGGTAAGGCGCTCCTGGCCTACTCGCTCACGACTCGCCAGGCCGTGGCCGATTTCGTCGAACAACTCGATCAGCCACTGGTGCCCCACACGGCCAACACTATTTTGACGGTCGACGTGCTGCACGATGAGTTGTCCACCATTCGCGAGCGCGGCTATGCCGTCGACAATGAAGAGCATGAAGAAGGTATCAACTGTCTCGCGATACCGTTCTTTCTAACGTCGAAATCAAAGCCAGATGGCGCGATAAGTATTACGGCCGTTGCTCGGCGCTTGCCACTGAAGAAACTCGAGGGATCCGTCGGCCACGTTCGAGACATAATTCGCGAGCACCTCGGAGAAGTCCTCGCGTGAAGGCGGCCAATTTCAAATCGCAGAGTAGTTCGACACTTCGGTAATGCTCGTCGTAGGAACCGCGAGCAAAGGCTGGGGAGTCGATTCTTAGAGGACGGCTATTTCTCGCCACAGGTCGATGCCGCTCTCCACGGCGAAGTCGTCGATCTTTGCCAGCTCCGCTCCGGAGAACTCCAAGTTGTCGAGCGCGCCCAGATTCTCTTCCAACTGCGCGACGCTGCTCGCGCCAATAAGGACCGAGGTCACCCTCGAATCGCGTAGCGCCCAGGAAAGGGCGAGTTGCGAGACGAGTTGGCCCCTCTGTTGGGCGATTTCACGCAAACCGCGAACGCGGTTCAGGTTCGTCTCATTCAGCATGTCCGTAGGTAGCGAGTCGTTCCTCGTGACCCGTGAGCCCTCGGGGATGCTGTCGAGATAACGGTTGGTCAGCAGGCCCTGGGCAAGCGGCGAGAACGCAATGCACCCGACCCCCTCGTCGCCCAGCGCGTCAAGAAGGCGTTCCTCGATCCACCGGTTGAGCATTGAGTACGAGGGCTGGTGGATCAACAAGGGCGTGCCAAGGTCACGCAGGATCTTGATCGCCTCGAGCGTGCGCTGATCAGAATACGACGAGATACCCACGTAGAGCGCCTTACCTGAGCGCACCGCCGCGTCGAGCGCCCCCATGGTCTCTTCGAGAGGTGTGTCGGGATCGTAATGGTGATGGTAGAAGACGTCGACGTACTCAAGTCCCAACCTCGTGAGGCTTTGGTCGAGGCTGGCAAGCATGTACTTGCGAGACCCGAGATCGCCGTATGGGCCGGGCCACATGTCCCAACCCGCTTTGGTGGAGATGACCAGTTCGTCGCGAAGCGAGGAGAAATCTTCTCGCAGCAACCGTCCGAAGTTGGTCTCGGCGCTGCCGTAGGGCGGCCCGTAGTTGTTGGCCAGGTCGAAGTGCGTGACGCCTAGGTCGAAGGCCCGTCGTACGATGGCACGCTGGCTGTCGATGGTGCGGTCGTCACCGAAGTTGTACCAGAGTCCGAGTGAGATGGCTGGCAACTTAAGTCCGCTGCGGCCGACCCGTCGGTACGACATGGCGTCATAGCGACTTGACGCGGGATTGTAATTTGACATAGGTAAATCGTAACCGGGAGAGCTCGCTTGCTAGGTCCGATTCGAGCGTTGTGACATGTCAGCGTACGGTGATTTGACGTCGCAGTAGATTCCTTTGACGCAGATAGAACGTGACGGTTCGAGAAGGCGAGAAATCCCGATCGAAGAGGTGATTTGAGCCGACAGAATATATTCCATCGCATTCGGGCCGGGGTTCATCGTAGTTATGGCAATCGCCCGGGCCGACCGAGTAGGTAACCTAGTCCTAGTCGACGACCTCGTGAAGTTCTCCGTCGTCGACGTCAAAGACGAAGCCACGTATCTCCGTGTCGTCGATGAAGGGGCTCGAGCGAAGAGTCGCGACGGTGGATCGAACGTCCTCTTCAACGTCAAGGTAAGCGCCGAGACGAAAGGGCGGTCGAGCGCCGAGGGTGCTCGTGATCTCATCTTGAAGGGTTTCTTCGTCAAAGGTCTCGAGTCCACAACGCGTGTGGTGAATGACCATGACCGCACGTGTCCCGAGTAGTCGTTGGCTGAGCAGAAGCGAACGAACGGCGTCGTCACTCGCGATGCCGCCAGCGTTACGTACGAGGTGCACCTCACCGAGATCGAGTCCGAGCGCGCCAAAGAGGTCGAGGCGCGAGTCCATGCATGTAAGGACCGCGAGGTGCAACCGGGGGGCGGTGGGCAGTTCGCGGTGTCCGTGGGTCTTCACGTATGAACGGTTGTGCGAGAGAAGGTCGTCGATGGCGCTCACCATCCCATCTTAGGAAATCGATACCCTGACTTGGTTTGCCATGAGCGTGAGTCACTACGCTCGAATCAGGAGGTGACTATGGAGAGCATGGATCGCATTCGAGAAGAACTTCGACAGCCGTCACTCGATTTGCATGACTTGATACCCGAGGTCATGAAGAGTTACGTGACGATGTCGACAGCGGCCATGGCCGAAGGAGAACTCTCGGTCGCGGTGAAGGAGTTGTTGGCTGTCGCGATCGCGATCACGAGAGAGTGCGACGGCTGTATCGTCGCGCACACCCGTGGGGCCGTTCGCGCGGGCGTCACCCGTCAACAACTCGGCGAAGCCATTGGCGTCGCGATCTCGATGAACGGGGGACCGGGCACGGTCTGGGGACCGCGAGCACTTCGAGTCTTCGACGAAGCCCAGGCGGCGCGAAGGACCTAGAAGCTGTAGTTGAGGTGCTTGATGCCGTTCACGAAGCTTGAGGAGAGTTGAACGGGTGGCCCGGTGTGGTGAATGGTCGGCGTGCGTGACAGCAGATCGCGCCACATCACCGAGATCTCGCGCCGAGCCAAGTGCGAGCCGAGACAGAAGTGTGGACCGGGGGCGCCGAATCCGAAGTGTTCGTTCGGGGTTCGAGCGACGTCAAACTTCTGGGGGTCGACGAAGACGTCTTCGTCGCGATTCGCCGAGTTATAGAACATGACGACCTTGTCGTTCGTCTTCAGTTCGAAGCCCGAAAGGACGTAGTCCGAGGCGAGGGTTCGTCGCATCCACGTGATCGGCGTGGCCCAGCGCACGATTTCGTCGGTGGCTGTTTTGGCGAGGCCTTCAAAGTCTTCCGTCAGGCGTTGCTTCTGTTCAGGGAAGTCGTCGAAAGCGATGAGCGCGTGGGCGAGGGCCGTACGCGTCGTCTCACTGCCCGCGGTCACGAGCAACACGAAGAACGAGGCCAATTCCTGTTTGGTCAACTTCTCGGACTCGATCTCGGCGTTGACGAGCGCGCTCGTGATGTCGTCGATCGGCTGATCGACGCGAAACGTGGCGAGTTCGTCCATGATGCCGGTCAAGGTCGCGCCAGCCTCGATAAAGGACACGACCGGGTCGCTACCTTCGGGAATGAACTCGGAGTCACCCATCGAGAGAATGATGTTCGAGCATTTCAGCACGGTGGCGAATTCACTTTCGGGTACGCCCATCATCGAACAGATGATCTCGAGAGGGAAGGGCGCGGCGACATCTATGATGAAGTCGCCCGTTCCTTCATTACGCGCTCGATTGAGCACGGTATCGGCGACGCGATCGATCGACTCTTCGACGCCACGGACGTTCTTTGGACTGAATGCCCTTGAAACGATCCTTCGCAGGCGGGCGTGCTTGGGATTATCCGTGGAGATCATGCCCGAGAAGTACTCGACGATCTCCGGCGGAAAGTCGATTATCGAGACCGCGCCCGGGCCGGAGATGAAGACCTCGGGGCGCCGTGACACTTCCGCGATGTCCGCGTAGCGCGTCAGGGCGTAGTAGCCCTCATCGTTCGGGAGTTCTAAGGTCGACCCGGGCAAGATCGGCGTGGCGTAGTGGCCAATGGGGAGGTCTTGACGAAGGACGCGAAATGCCTCTTCTCGCTCGCTCAGAGGTCTGAGCCAGAACTCCGTTGCGGAGAGGTTGATATCGCTGGCGCTTAGACGCGCAGGTTCTTTTATCATCAGGAACATCGTAGTAAGTGGGCACTTGAGGGCACGGCACATCGATTTCACGGCAGACTGGACCAATGGAACTTACCGATCAAGAACGGGCGAGTCGTCTCTCAGCGTTGAACGCGCTGATGGACCTGATGCGCCCGTCGGTGCAAGCTGACGGTGGCGATCTCGTCTTGATTCGTTGTGACGTCGAAACCGGCATCATCGAGGTTCAACTTCAAGGTGCGTGTTCGAGTTGCGCGATCTCTACCGACACCATTCAAGGTGGCGTGACGCGAATCTTGATGGACCGACTTTCTTGGGTTACAGAAGTCATCGGGGGCGTCGACGAAACGATGGACCCCGAGGACTCGTCACTTCTCGGTACCGGAGCGTACGTTCCGCGGTACCGCTCGCTTTAATCGATCAGAGCTACGTCGCGTCAGGTAGTTCGACGTCCGTGAGTTGCTCAGCCAGTTTCCACAGTCGTTCGCCGAGGTGGGGCTTTCGTGCGGACCGCGGTACGCGAGCGATGGTCGTCGGACCGACGAGACCGAAGTATCTGCTCGGTCCGTAGTACACGCCGCTGACGGCCTCGGGACTCGCCGCCGCGTAGAGCAATGGCTCGGAACCCTGTTCGACACCCTGTGACGGGAGGAACTTCGCCTCACTCGTCCACTGTCGCCTTGGTCTGTCTCTCCCGAGACTCGCCCCCGCGCTGATGAGGTTGGTCCTCGTGAAGCCAGGGTGCGCGGCGTTACTGATCAGATCCCAGTTGCGCCGGTTGGCGATCGACGCCAGTTCCTGCGCGAAGAGTAGATCGGCGAGTTTGGACTGGGCGTAGGCGGGGTAGGGGCTGTAGTGACGACGCCGTTGGGGATCGTTGAAACGTATGCGGCCCATGGCGGCGACGGTGCTACTCATGGTCGTCACGCGCGACCCGTCCGTGGCGAGCAGTAACGGCAAGAGGCGCAAGGTCAGGGCAAAGGGACCGAGGAAGTTGGTGCCGAATTGAAGCTCGAAACCGTCGACGGTCTCAAATCGCTTGGGCGGCGCCATCACGCCCGCGTTATTGACCAAGAGATGCAGTGGACGTTTCTCGTTGGCGAGGGTCTCGGCGAAGGACTTCACCGACGAGAGGTCGGCGAGGTCGAGCAGGCGTACTTCGAGTCGGGCGTCGGGCTGTTGCGCGAGGATCTCCTCGCGCGCCGCGTCACCCTTTTCCTGCGATCGAACCGCCATGATGACGTGGGCTCCAGCCCCAGCGAGCCGTCTGGTGGTCTCCCTGCCCGTGCCGCTGTTCGCGCCAGTGACGACGACGATCTTGTCCTGCTGCGATGGAACGTTGTACAAGGCGCCTCCCGCACGGGCCACTCTCGTGGCCGAATCGACGAACAACTTGAGCGTAACGTTCTCGTGATGCCCTTCGATTTTCTGGGTCACGATAACGAGAGCGTATGGTATTATTTAGTTAGGTGAACTAATGAATATGACCATGAACGAAACCGCCGCTCGTCTGCGTCGAGCAATCACGCGAATGAATCGCAAATTGCGCTACTCCGCGCTGAGTGGCGTGACGCCGGCACAAGCATCGATACTGGCGTCGATCGACAAGCTCGAGCGACCCTCGTTGGGTGAACTCGCGATCGCCGAACAGGTCCAACCGCCGTCGATAACGAAGTTGGTGAAGGGCATGGGCGAACTCGGTCTGATCGACACCTTCGAGGACGAAATCGATCGTCGCTGCACGCGCGTTCGCTTGACGACCCATGGTCGAAGGGAACTCAACGCCATTCGCCAACGCAAGACCGAGTTCCTCGAGCGCAAACTTCTCGCTCTGTCATCGAGTGATCAAAGAAAGGCTGAAGAGTTGGTCGCGTTTCTTGAAGCCTTGTTGGAGGACGAGTGAGAAGAGCACGCGGTAACTCGCGCACGTTCGCGGCCCTGAAGGTCCGTAACTTTCGCCTCTACTTCATTGGTCAGTTGATCTCGATGTCGGGTACGTGGATGCAGTCCGTGGCCCAGGGTTGGTTGGTGCTGCAGATCACTGGTTCGTCGGTGGACCTGGGGATCGCGGTGGCGCTGCAGTTCGTTCCCATGTTGCTCCTCGGTTCCTACGGGGGACTCATCGCGGACCGTCACGAGAAGCGTCGCATCTTGTACTTCACCCAGACCTCAGCTGGTCTACTGGCCCTTCTCCTGGGCATTCTCGTCAGTACCCACCACGTGACCGTCGTTGGCGTCTACCTCGTCGCCTTCGGCCTCGGCATCGTCAACCTCTTTGACGTACCCGCACGACAGGCCTTCGTGCAAGAGATGGTCGGACGCGATCTCATCGCGAACGCCGTGAGCTTGAACTCCGTGCTGATGAACTCGGGTCGCCTCATCGGTCCCGCCATCGCCGCGGGCGCCATTGCGGTCGTCGGGACCGCGGCGTGTTTCTTCGCCAACGCCGGCTCCTTCGTCGCCGTACTCATTGCGTTGCTCTTGATGCACAAGTCGGAGTTCTTGCCAATGCGCACCGTGGCGCGCGAAAAGGGCCAACTCCGTCTTGGTCTCAAGTACGCCTTCCAGAATCCCTTGATGCGCAACGTCATCATCGCCGTCGCGGTCGTTGGTACGTTCGCCTACAACTTCACCGTCACGTTGCCACTACTTGCGCGTATTACTTTTCACGAGCACTCGGCCGGTCACTACGGCGTCCTGATGGGCGCGATGGGTCTGGGCGCCGTCATTGGCGGACTCTTGGTCGCGCGTCGATCTCGTCCAACGCCCCAGTTGCTCACCCTCATCATGTTGGGTTTCGGCGTGTGCATGACGCTGGCGGCCTTTGCGCCCACGGTGACGCTAGCCGAGATCGCCATGATTCCCACGGGCGCGTTCTCTATTGCCTTGATCGCGACGGCGAACTCCTTGTTGCAGTTGAACTCCAGCGAGCATATGCGCGGACGAGTGATGAGCCTCTACAGCATTGCGTTTCTTGGAACGACGCCGATCGGCGCACCCCTCGTCGGTCTCGTGGTGTCGTGGTCGAATCCTCGCGTGGGCATCTTGATGGGCGCGGTCTTCGCCGTGTTGACGAGCATTGGGCTCTTCATTCAACAACGCCAGGAGTTGCGCAACATGGCGGTACTGCAGTCCGCTTAGGCGTTGAGAACCTTGGGTTCCTTTGGTAGTCCGAGGGCTCGCTCACCAATGATGTTGCGCTGTATCTCGGCCGTTCCGCCCCAGATCGTCTCGGATCGAGAGAAGAAGAACTGAGCTTGAAGGTCCGACACGGGATAGTCGGCGCGGCCGCGCCGGGGGGCGCCCGAGGGTCCGGTGACCGGTCCCTTCCCGGTGAGGATCTGAGCCTCCATACCGAGAATGTCCATGGCGAGTTCCATCGAAGAGCGGTGAGCTTCGGACCAGAACATCTTGTTGCACGCACCGAGAAGTGCCGCGTTGTGAGTGTTGTTGAGCGCATCGGTGAGTGAGCGGTAGCCGTTGATCTCCATGATCTTCACTTTCGACCATGCCTTCACGAGCGCGTCGCGTACGAGGGCGTCGTCATTCTTGTGCACGCGCTTGGTCTCTTTGACGACCATCTCCCATTCCTTTAGGAAGCGCCGATAACCCGTCGTCGCCGACGAACCGCGCTCGAAGCCAAGTGTCGTCATGGCGACCTTCCAGCCGTTGTTGACACCACCGACGACGTTGCCCTTGGGTGCGCGGGCATCAGTGAAAAAGACCTCGTTGAACTCGGCCGATCCGTCGACCTGCGTGATGGGACGAACGTCGACACCTTCTTGGTGCATGGGTACGAGGAGGTAACTGATGCCCGCGTGCTGGGGCGCGGTGGGATCGGTGCGCGTTAGGAGGAACACGTAGTCGGCGTGCTGGGCCTGGGTCGTCCAGACCTTCTGCCCGTTGATGACCCACTCGTCGCCGTCGAGGACCGCCGACGTCTTCAACGCCGCCAGGTCCGATCCGGAGTTGGGCTCGGAGAACCCCTGACACCACGCGATCGATCCGCTCAAGATACCCGGGATGAACTCCTTCTTCTGTTCATCGGTGCCCCACTGCAGGATGGTCGGGCCCACCAACGTGTCACCGAAGAAGTCGGCGCGCATGGGCGTGTTGGCCTTGGCGAACTCTTCGTTCAAGACGACTTGATCCATGAGCGTGAGTCCCTTGCCGCCGTATTCGACGGGCCAACCGGCGCAGATCCAGCCGCCCGCGAAGAGCTTCTGGGTCCAGGTCTCGTTGAAGATCGTGCGCTCGTCCGCACTCATTGAAAAGCCCGGTTCGAACCACCCCTGGGGAAGGTTCTCCTCGAGCCACGCGCGTATTTCTTTGCGAAACGACTCGGCTTCGGGGGGGTAGGTGAGATCCATAGTTCGAATGGTACTCAAGGCGCCGACGGCACTTTCAAGGAGTTTGTGCCCCTTCTGGAATTGAGGGAGAATGGAAGACCCCCGTCATTAGGAAAGTTGCCGCTTGTCTCGCTCACTCGCTGAAGCCATCGCCGCAGTAAAGGCCTCTTGGGCGCTGAGCCGGAGCATCACCCTGCCCGCGCACGTCCCGGCGAGACCGGCCGAACCGGGGAAGTACCGCGTGGCCTTCCTGGTCTACCGAGGTAATCCTCGTTGCGGGGGCCAGGGCGTGTACACCCGTCATTTGACGCGAGAGCTCGTGGCCCTCGGCCACAGCGTCGAGGTCTTCTCCGGTCCCCCGTGGCCTGAGTTGGACGAAGGCGTGGGCTTCACCGCCGTTCGAGGCCTCGATCTCTACCGCGACCCCGACCCCTTTCGCATCCCTGCGCGTTCGGAGTTCACGTCGCTGGCGGACCTCGCGGAGTTCGGCGTCATGATGAGCGCGGGCTTTGGCGAGCCGCTCGCCTATTCGATGCGCATCGAGATGATCCTGTCCGGTCGTCGCGGCGATTTTGACATCATTCACGACGACCAGTGCATGGGGCCGGGCATCTTGAAGCTGCAAAAACAGGGCTGGCCACTACTCGAGACCCTGCACCATCCCATCACCGTCGATCGCTCCATAGCGCTCGATCACGCCGAGACGCGCTGGCAGCGTTTCACGACGCGGCGTTGGTTCGGTTTCCTTCGCATGCAGGTGCGCGTCGTCAAGCAACTTCCGGCCGTGTTGACGGTCTCGCACAACTCCAAGATCGACATCAACGCTCAGATGGGCGTGGCGCTCAGTCGCCTCACGGTGGTGCCGGTCGGCGTTGACCAGGACGTCTTCAAGCCCTACGACGACGTGGTGAAGAAGAAGGGCCGCTTGATGGTCACTTCGAGCAGCGACGTGCCCATGAAGGGACTCGTGCCACTCCTCGAAGCCATCGCCAAACTGCGCGTCGAGCGCGATATCGACCTGATCGTCATTGGTCAGCCTCAGCCCAAGGGCCGCGTGGCAATGGCCTTGGAGCGTCTGGGCCTGACCGACATCGTCACCACCATCACTGGCGTCAGTGACGAAGAGCTCGCGCGGCTCTACGGCGAGGCCGAGATCGCGATCGTTCCCAGCCTCTACGAGGGGTTCTCTCTGCCCGCCATCGAAGCGATGAGCTGTGGCGTGCCAGTCGTGGCGACGACGGGCGGGGCGTTACCCGAGGTCGTGGGCACGAGTGGCGAGACCGGTCTGCTGGTTGAGCCGAACAATCCCGAGGCGCTAGTCACGGCTATTGGTCGACTTCTCGACGACGCCGAACTTCGCGATCGACTGGGCGCCAACGGTCGTCGCCGCGTGATGGAGCGATTCACCTGGCAGGTAACGGCCCGAGGTACAGCAGCCTGTTACGACGCCATCTTGGAGGGCCGTCCCCTTCCCGACTCCATGACCTTTGACTGATGCTGACCGCTAAGTACGAAGAGCTAGGTCTTAAGACCGGCGACAAGGTGCTCGACTTGGGCTGCGGTTTCGGTCGCCACGCCTTCGAAGCGGCGCGACGCGGCGCGAGCGTCGTGGCGCTCGACGCGGGCAGAGACGAAGTCGAAGGGGTCGCCGCGACGTTCGCCGCGATGCTCGAAGCGGGGGAGTTGTCGCCAGGTTCACTGCACGCCAACGTCGTACAGGGTGACGCCCTGCACCTACCGTTTCCCGATGGTTCGTTCGACCGGGTCATCTGCTCGGAGGTCCTCGAGCACATTCCCGATGACGTGGCGGCGATGCGCGAGCTGACGCGCGTCCTTAAGACCGGCGGCACGATGGCCATCACCGTCCCGCGTTTCGGACCGGAGTTGATCAACTGGGCGCTCTCGGACGAGTACCACAACGTGCGCGGCGGCCACATTCGTATCTATCGTCGCTCGATACTCGAGGAACGACTGGCGTCGACGGGACTGGTCGTGACGCGACACCACTACGCGCACGGGCTCCACAGTCCCTACTGGTGGTTGAAGTGCTTCGTGGGCACCACCAACGACGAACACGCACTCGTGAAGCGCTACCACCAACTTCTCGTGTGGGACATAATGAAGAAACCCCGCGTCACTCGCTACGCTGAGCGGGTGCTCTCGCCGCTTATGGGAAAGTCCATCGTGGTCTATCTGCGTAAGCCCGCGTGAGTTCGACGAGGAGTTCACTGGGCGGTGTGCCCGGGGTCATCACGAGCGAGGAGTTGGCCTTGACGGCCGACTACTTGGCCTCGCTGCAGTTGAGCAGCGGACAGGTTCCCTGGTTCGACGGGGGACACAGCGATCCGTGGAACCACGTCGAAGTCGCGATGGCGCTCACCATCAGCGGCTACGAGCGCGAAGCGCGCGCGGCCTATCGCTGGCTCGAGGCCACGCAACTTGGCGACGGCAGTTGGTTCAACTACTACGTGGGCGATCGAGTGAAGGACACGCGACTCGACACGAACGTCTGCGCCTACGTGGCGGCGGGCCTCTATCACTACGTGCTGGCGACCGGTGACGTGGACTTCGCGCGCGAGCTGTGGCCCGTGGTCGAGCGAGCGCTCGAGTTCGTGCTGCGCTGGCAACTGAGTGACGGCACGATTCGTTGGTCTCTCGACGCGCAGGGCCGACCGGAGTCCTACGCGTTGTTGACGGGATCGTCGTCGATCTTTCACGCGCTGTGCTGCGGAGTCGCCCTCGCCGAGCGCCTCGACCGTTCGAAGCCCGAGTGGGAACTCGCCGCGGGTCGCCTCGGGCACGCGGTCGCCCACCACCCGGGCGCCTTCGCCCCCAAGAACGAGTTCGCGATGGACTGGTACTACCCGATCTTCTCTGGTGCGCTGCGCGGCGTCGCCGGCGAGAGACGAATCGACGACGGCTGGGAGCGTCACGTGATGGACGGTCTCGGCGTACGGTGCGTGTCGACCAACGACTGGGTGACGGCGGCGGAGACGGCCGAGTGCGTCCTCGCGCTCGACGCGCTCGGTCTCACGACGAAGGCGCTCGACCTGTTCAGTTGCACCCGTCTACATCGCCGTGACGACGGGGCCTACTGGACGGGCATCGCGTACCCCGACCGCGTTACCTTCCCCGATCGTGAGACCACGTCCTACACCGCCGCGGCCGTACTCTTAGCCGCGGACGCGCTCAGCTCCTCGTCGAACGCGGCGGGTATCTTTCGCCACGACGAACTCCCGATGCCCCTCGATCTCGCCGAGCCGGGCTGTCCGCTTCGCCGCTAGTTAACGCGAGAGAGAACTCGCAGCGATCCCTGCGCGTTTCGTTCGATGAAGTGCCCGCTTTCGATCGCGGCACGGTAGATCTCGTAGGGCGCCTGTCCGCCGTCGTGGGGATCCGCAAAGACGTCGTGGATGAGCAGGAGTCCCTCCGCGATGACCTTGGGTGACCAGGCCTCATAGTCCGCCCACGCGACGTCGCGCGCGTGACCTCCGTCGATGAAGACGATGTCCAGGGGCTGCGCGAAGTGACGCGCCACCACGCTCGAGTGTCCGACGAGTCCAATGACGGTCTCTTCGAGGTGCGCTGTAGCGATCGTTCGTTGCCAGCTCGGCAGCGTGTTGAGTCGTCCGTCGACGGGGTCGACGAGCGTTTCGTCGAAGTGTTCCCACCCGGCCTGGTTCTCTTCACTCCCGTGGTGGTGATCGAGGGAGTAGAGGACGCTCTGCGTCGCTTCGGCGGCGTTGCCGAGGTAGAGCGCGGACTTGCCGCACCACGCGCCCACTTCGAGCCACGTGCCGCCCGGCACGCGACGTCCGTACTCGAGCGCGACCTCGTAGAGCCCGAGCCCTTCGTTCGTCGGCATGAAGCCCTTGGCGATTTCGGCCAGGCCCAACAACTCGTCACGCCGACTCACGATCTGGCGAGTGAGATCAAGGCGTAGACACCAAGTCCCGTGAAAATGAGTCCGCCACCGAATCGAATCCACTTGAGCGGCACGACGCGCTGGAGCTGTTTACCACCGTAGGCACCGATGAACGAGACAATGATCAAGGCGAGCGAACCCGCGAGAAACACCTCGAGGGGTTGATGGGTCTTCACCGTGAAGTTCGCCGCCTGGATCTGTGTGAGGTCACCGAACTCGGCCACGAAGATGACAGTAAAGGCGGTGACGATCTCCCTCAGTCTCGTGGACGAGTGTTCGCTCGCCGCTTCGCGACTACCCGTCTCTTCGGCACTGGACTCACGAGAGAACAGTAGGTACGCGCCACCCCCTAAGAAGAGCAGGGCGACGATGAGGTCCTTCACGTGCACGGGCAGCAACGTCAACAGCCCGCCGGCCGCGACGGCAATACCCATCTGCACCACGAAGGCACTCGACGCGCCGATCACGATCGACGAAGGCCGCGCGCGCGTACTCATCACGATCGTGGCGATCATGGTCTTGTCAGGCAACTCCAACAAGAACATCAGGGCGGCGATGCCGAAAAACGCCCCGACGTTCACGCGGTGGTCTTAAAACTGTTCGCGCATTGCCGCCGCGAAGACGAGCCCGACGCGCATGCGTTCGAGGTCTTGTTCGACGGTGCGTTGCCCGCCGTAGACGGGATGCTCGGTGTGGAACTTCTCGACCTCGTCGGCGAGTGCTTCGTCACGGATGAACGTGGGGACCCCGAGGGCGAGGCGCGAGTGCGAGTTCTGTGGGAATTTCTCTATTGCTTCGTCCCAACGACTGGCCATGTATCGCCACACGGTGGGACCGGTGACGGCGTTGCGTGACAAAAGTGCGAGGACGATCGCGGCGTCCTGGTTGCGGAACTCACTGAAACACTTCTCCGCCGCGTCGAGCGCGACACGCTCGTCGGGGAACTCGGGGATGCCGCGCCACAGGTAGCGCTGAGCGTCCTGAGGGGTCGGGGCGTGACGGTAACGCTCGAGGAAGGTCTCGTAGTCACCGGGACGGTTCTGGCGAGCGACGACGCGCAGGATCGCGTTCGCGAGGTTGCCGTCGAGGTCGTTGGCCTCACTGCGTCGGACTGCTTCGGCCTGGATGGATTCGTTGGCGCCAATGGTGCCAAGGACGCTAAGCACGATCGCTCGAACCTGGGGCGTGAGTTCGCTCTCACCGGGTTTGGCGTCCCAGCCGAGACGAGCGAACTGTGGCTCGAAGAGGTCGCGCACCTGTTGGACGAACTCTTCGTGTTGATTCGCGTCGAGAGCGCGATCGACGAAGTCGACGGCACTGGCGACCGTTCCCCAGGGTGTGGGCTCGTCTTGATCTCCGAGACCCCGGGCCATGGCGAGAAAGTCCATCCAGACGATCTGACCGGCGAAGAGTGAGGCCCACCCGTCAGCGATGAACGTCGCGCGCTCGAGCTCTTCGAGTTCGTCGATGTGATCGGCGAGGGCCGCCAATTCGGCCTTGCCGTAGCGCGAACGAAAGACGCCCGATCCGCCCGCGTTGAGGACAACGGGTGCGGCGTCGCTCACGTTCAGGGGCTCGTCGACCAGGAGATGGCGACTTGGCGCGCCCCCGCTGAGTGAACGCGTGAGAACGGGAACCATCCACGACGAGCCGATCGCGCTCGGACCCTTGGCTTTACCGTAGGCGAAGGGCTGTTGGGTGAGTTCGCCGTTGGCCAACGTCACGAGCGGGTGACCACCCTGGAGGATCCAGGTGTTCATGACGTCGCGAACGGGCTGGTTCGAGATCTCCTCGAGGGCGTCCCAGAGGTCGTTCGTGACCGTGTTGGCGTAGCTGTGCTTGGTCAAGTAGTGACGGATGCCGTCGCGAAACGTGTCCGCACCTAAGTACTGCTCGAGCATACGTAGGACCGAGCCACCCTTCTCGTAAGTGAGCACGTCGAACATGCCACGCGTGTCGTCGGGCGAGACGACCTCGTACTCGATGGGTCGCGTGGCGTGTAGCCCGTCGATCTGTAGCGCGGCGTCTCGGTCGACGCCGAAGCTGACCCACATCTTCCACTGGGGACGGAACTCGTTGATGCAAAGGATCTGCATGAACGTGGCGAAGGCCTCGTTGAGCCAGATCCCCTGCCACCACTCCATGGTGACGAGGTCGCCGAACCACATGTGGGCGATCTCGTGCGCGACGACTTCGGCGATGCGCTGCATCTCGGCGAGCGACGCTTCCTTCGGGTCGATCAGTAGGTCGGCCATTCTGTACGTGATGAGCCCGAGGTTCTCCATCGCGCCGGCGGCGAAGTCGGGGATGGCGGCCATGTCGAGTTTGTCGCCCGGGTAGTCGATGTTGAAGTACTTCGTGAAGAAGCGCAGCGCGAACGCGCCCGACTCGAGAGCGAGCTCGGTCAGGTGGCCTTTGCCCACGGGATAGACGATTCGAAGCGCCACGCCGTCGACGTCGAGCGCGGCGGTCTCTTCGAAGGGACCAACGATGAAGGCGACGAGGTACGTTGACATCTTCATGGTCGGCGTGAAGCTCACGGTGCGCTGTCCGTTGCCGAGATCGGTGTCCGCACTGACGGGTGAGTTCGAGTACGCCGCGAGATGACTGGGGATCGTGAGGTTTATTTGGTAGGTCGCTTTGAAGGCCGGCTCGTCCCAGCACGGAAAGGCGCGCCGAGCGTCGGTATTTTCGAACTGCGTCGTGGCGATGGCGTGGTCGACGCCCGTGTCGTCGGTGTACGTCGAACGATAGAAGCCGTGGAGCTGGTCGTTCAAGATTCCGTCGAAGGCGATCTCCACGACGGCGGGACCCACGGGGAGATCGCGGTCGAAGGCGAAGGTCACGGTCTCGTAGGTCGCGTCGAGGTGGTGCTCTTGTGAGCGGTAACTCGTCCCGTCGGCGCTGATCGTGGCGGCGCCGAGTTCGAGGTCGACGGCGTTCAGGGTCAACGTGCTCACGGATTCGTGGATGTCGACGTCAATTTCGACGCGCCCCGAGAACGTGAATGCTTCGAGGTCGGGGGTGAGAAAGACCCGGTAGGCCGAGGGGACGACACTTCGGGCAAGACGGTAGGGGTTGGAAGATGTACTCATGTGTAAATACCTTAGAGCCAAATCTTCTACGCTCGCTAAGTGACATCTACCCCCACGCCCGTTTCGCTGCGTATGAAACCTGGCCCTCATCGACTCGCCGTCACCGGCATTGGCAACGCCATGCTCGACATCATCACTGAAGATGAAAACGAGGTCTTTCGCACGCTCGGACTCGTCAAGGCCGCGATGTCCCTTATCGATGAGGATCAGCTCGACGTCTTCTATAACGCCATGGGTCCGACCATTCAGATGTCCGGGGGATCGGTCGCGAACTCCATCGCGGGCGTCGCCGCGCTCGGAGGGACGTGCGGTTACATCGGCAAAGTCGCCGACGACGAGTTCGGCGAGCGCTTTCGCCACGACCTCAAGTCAATGGGCGTCGAACTCGATCTCGCCGTCGCGAAACCCGACGAAGGCGCCACCGGTCGCTGTCACGTGTTCATCACGAGCGACGCGCAGCGCACCATGGCGACCTACCTCGGGGCTTCGAACAAACTGAACGTCAGTGACATCAAGGAAGACCTCATCGCGCGCTCCGAGATCACCTACGTCGAAGGCTACCTCTTCGACTTGCCGCCCGCGAAGGAGTCCATTCGAAAGGTCGTCAACTTCGCGCACGAGCATGACTCGATGGTCGCGCTCTCGTTGTCGGACATGTTCTGCGTCGATCGCCATCGACGCGACTTCCTCGATCTCGTGACCAGTGACATCGACGTCCTGCTCGCCAACGAATCCGAGATCCTCTCGCTCTTTCAGTTCGAACATCTCGAACAAGCCTTCGGCGCACTCGAAGAGATCGGTGTGCTCGCCGTGGTGACGCGCGGACCTCGTGGTGCCGACGTCGCGACCGTGTCGGGCGTCGTGAGCGTGCCCGCGATCGAGGTCGAGCACGTCGTCGATCAAAACGGTGCCGGCGACATGTTCGCGTCGGGTTTCCTCTACGGCCTCGCGCTCGGCGCTGATCCGGTCGAAGCGGCGGAACTCGGTTCGCTCTGCGCGGGCGAGGTCATCACCCACCTCGGCGCGCGACCCGAGGCCGACCTCGAAGAGCTCGGCATCGAAGCGGGCCTGCTCTAGGTCTCAGAGGCCCTGCGCGTCAAGAATCGCGTCGAGTTCTTTCGTTCGAACTGTCTCCCACTTCACCCACATCACCGCAATGGGGATGCAGGCGAGCAACATCAACGCGTCGCCACCGATCCACATGATGCCGCCGCCTAATTTGATGTTGGAGAGCTGCCACGCGCTCGTCGAGCCCGTCGGCGCCATGGCGGGGTACGCCGAAAAGGGAATCCTCGACGACATCCCGAGCACGAGGCCCGTGAAGGTGTCGACGGGCACCGCGGCCATCACGTAGACGAGGCGAAGACCGGGGTGAAGTTTGAAACCTCGCTCCAAGCCGAAGGCCGCGCGAAAGAACAGGTAGCCCACGACGAGAAAACCAATGTGTTCGAGGTGGTGCACCCACTCGTGGCGCAGCATCAGGTTCATGAATCCCGTCAAGTGCGTGATGGGAATGAAGACGAAGTAGAGGGCGAAGGCGAAGAGCGGATGGGTGACACGGGCCATGAGGGGGCTATCGAGCCAGCGCCGGATGGTCGCGTTGCCGGCTTGGTACGCAAGGTCGAGGGGCGCGCTGAGGGCGAAGAGGGGAGCGGCCACCATGATCAACAAGAGGTGTTGCACCATGTGGTCACTGAAGTACTCCATGTCGTACACCCCGATGAACGACTGGGTGGCGAAGAAAGTGACGAGTAGTCCTGAGGCGAAACAGACCGAACGAACGCGCGGCCACGTCGTGGTGCGCGAGAGGCCGCGCGCGTAGAGCAAGCCCGCTATCACCAAGAGAAGGATGGGCAGAACGCCCAAGTCCCACTGATTGAGATGATGCCAAGAAAACGGCGGATTCGTCATCGCGGGCACTGGTCCATCTTACGACCCGAGATTTAAGCGAAGACCGGCTCAGTAGGATGGACCGGTGCCTTCCAAGTATTTTTCTCGTCGAGCACTCGCCTTGCACTTAGCCGTCATCTTGTGGGTGGCCGTCGCTGCCGTGGCGGGGTGGTGGCAGGTTGGTCGAGCAGTGCAGGGCAATTCCCTGAGTTTCCTCTACTCCATTGAGTGGCCCGTGATCGCCGTGCTCGGCGTGCTCGGTTGGTACGCGCTGTTGAACATCGAGAAAGTGACCGAGTCCCAAGAGAAGGAACGAATCGAGTACGAAGATTCGATGCGTGCCGAAGCTCGCGCCGCGAGAGCAGCGCAGATCGAACAAGAGGATCCCACTCTTTCGGCGTACAACGACCACCTCGCGCAACTGTCGCACGTACCAAAAAAGCGCCTCTGGGGCCATTAGTGGACGCCACTTTCCGGCGCTATCGGACTCTGTCGTACGTGACGGGCACCACGCTCCTCATTCTCTTCGTGACCCTGCTGTTGCACACCGTGGATTTGACCTTTTGGAGGCAGATCCATCTCTTCGTGGACGTCGTGGGCATTGGACACGGCATCGTGCTCTATCCGATCTACATGATCATGTGCTTCAATCTCGTCACGAAGTTCCGATTGAACGTGGCGTATCTCGCCTTGATGCTTTTCGCGGGATTCGTACCGGGCCTCGCTTTTTACCTGGAGTACCGGATGCGCGTGAAGCTCTACCCCCAAGGTCTCCCCGCGAAATGAGCCGGTGGCTAGCGCGTCGGGTTATCGCCTTCGCGCACCAAGGCGGCTCTTACGAGAGTCCCTCGTCGACCCTGGCCGCGATCGGACACGCGCTTGACGTGGGCGCGAGTGCGATCGAACTTGACGTACACGCGACCAAGGATCGCCACCTTGTGGTCTGTCACGACGCGACCGTCGATCGCACGACGAACCAGCGAGGCGAGATCGCCCGTCTCACGCTCAAGGAACTCTCCGAGATGGACAACGCGTACTGGTGGATCGAGGGCGACGTCGTGAGTCCTGGCCGAGACCCGGGCGAGTACCTGCTTCGAGGCCGTGCGCCGAGTGATCGCCGCTACGCCGTTGCGACGCTCGAAGAGGTGGCGACGGCGTTCCCCGGCGTGTTACTCAACCTCGACCTCAAGCGCACCAGCCCCGAGGTCGAACCTTACGAGTCACTTCTCTTCGAAGAACTACGGCGTCTCGAGATCACCGACTCGGTCATCGTGGCGTCCTTTCACGACGAGGCCATCCAGCACTTTCGTTCCCTCGCCCCAGGCGTTGCGACGTCGGCGGCCACGAACGAGACCGCCTCGTTCTACTTTTCGCTGCTCGAAGGGACGCCCGTCGTCCCGCCGGTCAGTGCCTTTCAAGTCCCGGCCACCTTCGGTGACGTGGACGTGGTCACCGAAGCGTTCGTCGACGCGTCCCACGCGGCAGGCGTGGCGGTGCACGTGTGGACGATCAACGACGTTGAGGAGATGGCGCGTCTCGTCGAGATGGGCGTAGATGGACTGATTAGTGATCGACCCACGCCACTGGCCGCGCTGTTGAAAGAACGAGGCTGTGCGTGGGCCGGAAAACTTGGTTGAGGCGTTAGCCTCGACCGCAGTTCGGCTTCTTGCCGTGGTTGGCCTTCTTTTTAGCGCGTAGTTTGCGCTTCACGGTCCGCTTTGACATAGGGGACAATGTTACTAGGTAAAGCGTGACGCGAGCCAAACGAGGAAATCAACGTGGATGAGGTGAAGGCTGGCCAGCTCGTCCTCGTCGCGACGCCGCTCGGCAACCTCGGCGATCTCTCTCGTCGGGCGTTGGAACTCTTTGCGGTGGCCGACGTCATCTACTGCGAGGACACGCGCCACTCGAGGACGCTCTTCAGCGCACACGACATTCCCCTACGGGGCCGACTTCACTCCCTGCACCAGCACAACGAAGCGGCCCAGTGCGCCCAGATCGTCGCGCATGTTCGCGGCGGTGAGCTCGTTGTCCTCATCAGCGACGCGGGCACGCCGGGAATCTCCGATCCCGGGAGTCGCGTCGTGGCGGCGATCATCGAGGCCGGTCTCGTCGTGACGACGGCGCCCGGGCCCTCCGCCGTCGTCGCCGCCCTCACCATCAGTGGACTTTCGACCGATCGCTTCGTCATGGAGGGTTTCCTCGCTCGAAAGACCAGTGATCGGACGAAGAGTTACGAGCAGTGGTCCCGCGAAGAACGCACGATTGTCTTCTACGAGTCGCCCCAGCGCCTCAAGGGCGTCGTGCACGAACTTGCGGAACTTTTTCCGACTCGACGAGTGGCGATCGCGCGAGAGATGACCAAACTCCACGAGGAGGTCATCCGCGGCACGCTCATGGACGTGGCGGCCGCGTTGGACCAACGCGACGTGATTGGCGAGATCGTGGTGGTGCTCGAAGGCGTGACGTTCACCCCCGAAGTGGACGATGACGTCGTGCGCGCGGCGCTCGTCGAACAGTTCGACGCCGGCGCGACGACGCGCGACGCCGTTGATTACGTCGCTGAGATGTTGGTGGTTGCGCGACGCGAGGTGTACGAACACGCGCTCGAGCTGCGAAGAGGCGAGCCTCTCTAGTTCACTAACCTCTATCCATGGGCCGCTTCTACATCACGACTCCCATCTACTACGCGAACGACGCGCCCCACGTGGGCTCCGCGTACACGACGGTGAACGCCGACGCCCTCGCGCGCTGGCACCGATTGGCCGGCGACGACGTCAAATTCCTCACCGGTACCGACGAGCACGGCCAGAAGATGGCCGACGCCGCGGCGAAGAACGGGTCTTCGCCCAAGGAGTGGACCGACCAGGTGTCCGAGCGCTTTCGAGAGGCCTGGTCCGTACTCGACATCAGTTACGACGACTTCATTCGCACGACCGAACCACGTCACTACACCACCGTGCAGAAGTTCCTCTCGGTGATCTACGAGAACGGCTACATCTACAAGGACGTCTACAAGGGCCTCTACTGCGTGAGCTGCGAGGACTACTACACGCTCGAAGCCAGCGATAACGGAAAGTGCCCGATCCACCACAGTCCGCTCACCGAGATGGAAGAGGAGAACTGGTTCTTTCGCCTGAGCGCCTTCGAAGATCGTCTCCTCGATTACTACGCCGAGCACCCAGGCTTCGTCACCCCCGAAACGAAGCGCAACGAAGCCCACGCCTTCATCAAGAGCGGACTTCGCGACATCTCCATCACGCGCACCTCGATCACGTGGGGCGTGCCGGTGCCCTGGGACGAGCGTCACGTCTTTTACGTCTGGTACGACGCCCTGATCAACTACCTGACGGCCATTGGCTACGGTCAGGACGACGACGAGGTCGCTACCTGGTGGCCCCACTCACATCACCTCATTGGCAAGGAGATCCTTCGTTTTCACTGCGTCTGGTGGCCAGCGATGTGCATGGCGGCCGGTCTCGAGCCCGTGCACCACGTCCACGTCAACGGCTGGCTCTTGGTGGGCGGCGAGAAACTCGGCAAGACCATGGCCGCCGAAGGGGGAGTGAAGCTCACCGACATCGAACCCATCGGGCTCACCAAGGAGTTTGGCGTCGATCCACTTCGTTACTACCTGTTACGCGAGACGGCGCTGGGCAACGACGGTGAGTTCTCGCTCGAAAGTATCGTCGCTCGCTACAACACCGACCTCGCGAACAACCTCGGCAACCTCGTGGCGCGCGTCACCACCGTCGTCACGTCCAAGTGCGCGGGCGTCGCGCCGGCGTCAAGGAGTGACTCACCACTACGTGCTCAGGCAGAGTCGGCACTTCGAGGAGCGTCCGAGGCGTGGGAAGCGTTCGCGCCCCAGCGCGCGTTGGAATCGACCTGGTCACTCATTGGCGCCACGAACGCGTATCTCGAGACGCTGGCGCCGTGGAAGATGGAACCCGGTGACGAGGTCGACGCCGTCATGGGAGACGCCCTCGAAGCCATAAGGATCGTGGCGATTCTCGTCTCACCGGCGATGCCGGGCGTCGCCGAGGAGATCTGGCGTCGGATAGGCCTCACTGGCTCACCGGCCTCGGCGCCCTTCTCGCGATTCGCCGTCTGGGGTCAGTCACCGGTGGGCGGGACCGTCGTGAAGGGTGCCCCGCTCTTTCCTCGCATCAAGAGCGACGAATGAGCGGATGGACCGACGCGCACTGTCACCTACAGGACATCTTTCTTCGCTCGTCCGCCGACGAACAACCCTCTGACGTCAACGACACGCTCGAACGCGCGCACCTAGCCGGAGTCGATCGCGTCGTCGTCGTGGGCACCGACGCCGCGAGTTCGGCCGAAGCCCTCGCGATCACACGCGTCACCTCACCCGTCGAGATCTACGCCACGGTTGGTCTTCACCCGCACGACGCGAAAGAGGACCTTGAACCGGTCGCGGCGCTCGCGAGAACCGGGCACGAACGTCTCGTGGGCATTGGCGAATGCGGCCTCGACTACTTCTACGAGCATTCGTCCAGAACCCAGCAACGACAAGCATTTTCGGCCCAAATCGCCCTCGCGCACGAACTCGACCTGGCCCTCGTCGTGCACGCGCGCGACGCCTTCGACGACCTCTTCAGCATCCTTGAGAGTGAGGGCGTACCGCCTCGAACGGTGATCCACTGTTTCACCGGCACGCCCGATGACGCGCAGGGTTGCCTCGAACTCGGTTGTGACATTTCTATCTCCGGCGTCGTGACGTTCAAGAACGCCGAGTCGCTTCGAGAAGCGACGAAGCTCGTCCCACTGCATCGACTACACGTCGAGACCGACAGTCCTTTTTTGGCGCCGGTGCCCTATCGCGGACGAACGAACGAGCCGTCGTTCGTCTCCGTGGTAGGCGCGTACGTCGCGCAACTGCGCGACGAGGACGAAGAGCTCTTCAAAGAGGCCACGGCCGCGAACTCGGCGCGGCTCTTCCACTTTCCGGGGCGCAAGCACTAAGAAACCAGCATTTTCACGGATTTTTAGGGCGAGTTGCCTAAATGGCCGCCCTCTCCTAGCGTTACGGGGCGGGATTCATCGAAAAGTCCCGCAGTCCTGGCGGAGGACGGATAACTGAGTACAACACGACGCGGTGCGCTACGGCGCCCGCGGATACTTCGTACCACGCTGGCCGGGTTGGCCACCTCCTTGGTACTTCTTACGCCGGGCTCGGTCGGCGCCGCAACGAAACACGCCCCGATGCACATGCCCGACCTGATTGGCCACAGTCGCGTGCAGGTCTATCGAATAATGCGCCGCGACGGTCTCTACTTTCAAACCCGCGGTCCGGGCAGCGCCAACGATCATTGGGCCGCGGTCACGGCCCAGTCACCGCGCCCCGGTGTCGTCATTGCTTGGCACGCTCAGGCGACCCTGACGGTCACCACCAAGTCACCGCGTGGCCCTCGCGCGGTCCCGCGCCTCACCGGCCTCACGAAGGCGGGTGTCTACGCGGCACTGCGCCGCGCGCAGCTCTACTTTAAGACGGTCGGACCAGGGAGTTCGAACAGTACCTGGACCGTGGCGTTAGGCCAGTCTCCGGCCCCGGGCACGCGGGTGCGATGGCACGATGAGATCACGGTTCGCGTGAGTACGCACCGTCCCGCGCCGCCGGCGACGAAGAGGACGCCCGTGAAGGCTACGGCCGTTGTCATCAACGGTTCGGGCTTCAAGATCGGCGTGGCGACGTGGTACAACTACTTTCCCGGTCGTTGCGCGACGTGGTACTTACCCAAGGGCACGAGGATCACCGTCACCGACCTCGACACCGGAAAGTCGATCTCGTGCGTCATCACCGACCGCGAAGGCGAAGGCAGTAATCGCGTGGTTGATCTCAACGAAACGCAGTTCGCGCAACTGGCGCCACTCGCGCAGGGTGTGATTAGTGTCAAAGTCTCTTGGTGACCCATACGCGTAGCGAACTCGTCGCGCTGCTTCAAGACCACGGGCTCAAACCCTCGAGAGCCCTCGGTCAGAACTTCGTGGTGGACCCCAACACCGTGCGGCGCATCGCGCGCCTCTCGGGCGTCGGCCCCGGTGATCAGGTACTCGAGATCGGCGCGGGTCTCGGGTCGTTGACCCTCGCTCTCGTCGAGACCGGCGCGACGGTGCGCGCCATGGAGATCGATCGCTACCTGATCGAGCCGCTTCGCTCGGTCGTCGAACCTCACGGCGTGCGCGTGCATCACGCCGACGCGCTCAGCGCCGACTACGACGAGATCCTCGGAGGCGAGCCTGCCGTCGTGGTGGCGAACTTGCCCTACAACGTGGCGACGCCGTTGGTGTTGCACCTCTTAGAGAGCCAGCCGTTGATTCGTCGACTGCTCGTCATGGTGCAGAAGGAAGTCGGCGAGCGAATGGCGGCCCACGCGCGCGACGAGGCCTACGGCGCGGTGTCGCTTCGCGTGCAGTACTTCGCCGACGCCAAGGTCGTTGGCAAGGTCTCGCCGTCGGTCTTCGTGCCCAAACCCAACGTCGACTCGGTCCTCGTCTCATTGGTGCGCCGCGACCAGGTACGCGTGGACCCGGCGCTCGTCAGCGAAGAGGAGCTCTTTTCGGTTATTCGCACGGCTTTTGGCCAGCGCCGCAAGATGTTGCGTCGCTCACTCTCTGGCTGGACGAGTGAGGGGGTCTTTGAGCGCTCTGGTGTCGCCGAGACCCGTCGGCCCGAGGAGTTGACGCTCGAGGAGTTCGCGGCGCTGGTGGCAGCGAAGTGACCGAGATGCTCGCCCCGGCCAAGTTGACGTGGTACCTCGAGGTCACCCGTCGGCGCGACGACGGTTACCACGAATTGCGCTCAGAGATGGTCACGTTGGACTTCGCGGACCGCCTCGACGTCGACGAGGCGGGCGACTACCTGCGCCTCGAAGGTCCCTTTTCCGAGATTCCCCTCGACGAGCACAATCTCGTCACGCGTGCGCTCAACCTGGTCGAACGACGCGCTGGCGTGACGTTGCGTAAGGTCATTCCGCCCGCTGGAGGACTCGGTGGGGGCAGCGCCGACGCCGCAGCGATCCTTCGTTGGGCCGGGGGCGTCAGTAGTGAGGCGGCGCTTTCGCTCGGTGGTGACGTTCCGTTCTGTCAAGTGGGGGGCCGTGCCCTCGTTGAGGGCACGGGCGAGCGCTTGACGCCGCTTCCCTTCGAAGCGCGAGAGGTCACGTTGATCCTGCTCGGATTTGGAGTGAACACACGCGATTGCTACCAGGCCTTCGACGAGCTCGCCGACGCGGGCGAACGGCCGAACGGGCGAAATCAACTCGAGGCGGCGGCGCGTCTCGTCGAGCCGCGCCTGGGCGAAACCATGGACTGGCTGAACGCCACGCTCGAAAACCGCGTCCACCTCGCGGGGTCGGGTTCCACGCTCTTCGTCGAAGGTCATCTCGAGCGCGGCGTCGAGACGTGGGACGTGTTGGGTCCCGAGGGTGTCGTTCAGTTTCGCCAGACCATCACCACGCCACGAGGGGCGTAGGTAGAACTATTTGCCGGCGGCGCGACGCTGGAAGCGGGTTCGCTTCAGCATCTTCTTGTGCTTCTTCTTGCGCATGCGCTTACGGCGCTTCTTAATTAGTGATCCCATGGCTCGTAGAACCTTACTAGGTTTTATCTAGGGACTTTTTTCAGAGGAGACGACGTGCCCTGGCAACTCCATCACGTGCAGCTCGCCATTCCCCCCGGTGAAGAGGGTCATTGCGACGAGTTCTACGTGACCTTGTTGGGCTTTGAAGAGCAAGTCAAGTCACCCGAGCAGGCCGCGCGCGGTGGCCGCTGGTACCAACGAGACGAGGCGGCCCTGCACCTCGGGGTCGAAGAAGATTTCCGTCCGGCGAAGAAGGCACATCCCGCCCTCGCCCTTGAGAACTACGACGAAATAGTCGCGCGCCTGACGGGCGCGGGTGTTGATGTCCGCTTCGATGACACAATTCCCGGTCGACGCCACTGTTACGTCGACGACCCCGTGGGCAACCGGCTCGAACTGATCGACGCCGCTAGTTCTCGCTAACGCGCTCGATACGCAGCGCCTGGCGTGGACACCCTCGCACGGCGTAGCGCGCCGACTCGAGAGCGGCGAGATCGCTCAGGGGCGTTGGCTCACGTTTGATGATGGGATAGCCCCACTCGTCCATAGTCACGAGTTCCGGGGCCAGTTCGTGACAGTGCCCGAAGCCGTCACAGAGGATCGGGTTCACTCGAAGGTAGAAGACGCCCGTGCGTCGTCTCACTCCCATACGAGCTCGCGTTCTTTTTCCAGTCGCGGCACCGCGACGAAGTACTTGCCCGAGTGCGACGCTCCGCAGGGCGCACCGCGCGCGTGGCTCTGGAAGTCCCCGGCGAAGACGCGTAGAGCCGATCGAACGAAGCGCACCACCCCGTCGGGATGGCGACAGGCGCCGCGGCCGTCAATGACCCCGCAACGATGTTCGAGTTGCTGGAGGGCCTGCGCAGAGTTCGGTGATCCTTCGCCAACTTTGGCGAGGTCGTCGCTGAGCGCAGGAAGTCCAAAGGCGCACGGCCCGCACTGGCGCGCGCTCTCGTTGGCCATCCACTTGACGACGCGTTGCGTCTCGACGACCCCACAGCCGTCGCGCCCGAGCGCCACGATGATCCCCGCGCCCACCGTCGCGCCCCACTGGGCCAGGGACTCGTTGTCGTAGGGCGTGTCGAGGTGCGCGGCGTCCAGCCACGAGCCTCCGTAACCCCCGAGAAGAAGGGCTTGGGGATCAGGGTCGGCGTCGGCGAAGTTGAGAATCGTTCGAAGCGTCATGCTCGGGACGACCTCGAGGACCTTGGGACGCTCGACCGCGCCCGTGACGGTGACGAGCACCGACCCCGGGCTCACCTTGGTACCGAGGGTGCGAAACCACGCGGCACCGAAGCGTCCGATCAGCGCGACGTTGGCGCAGGTCTCGACGTTGTCGAGCAGCACCGCGTGATGACGGATCTTGAGAATCGAAGGGCGTTGCGGGCGGTACTGGGGAAGTGACTCGTTGTCGTTGAGCCAGTGCACGAGGGCCGACTCTTCACCGGCCACGTAGCGCCACGGCGCCGTTTCGAGTTTGAACTGCGGCCCTCGCGCGCCGGCGCGCGCGCGTTCGTCGAGCGCGCGCTGCACGTTGCCCACGGCGTTGGGATTGTCGCGCGACACGCACACGATGACGTCTTTCGCGCCGATGATCGAGGCGAGTATGGCCGCCCCGTCGAGCACGAGGTGCGGGTTGGTGCTGAGCAACGTCGAGTCCTTGTACGAGACCGGCTCGCCCTCCATGGCGTTGACGACGACGACCTTGTTGTGACTTCGCTGCTCACGCAAGAGCCGAGCTTTTCGAGCAGTGGGAAAGGCGGCGCCGCCACGACCCGTGAGTCCCGAAGCCTCGAGTTCGTCGAGAAGTGACGCCGCCTTGTAGGAGGTCGCGAAGGTCGATTGGTACTGCCCGAAGGTCAACGGGGTTCCCGGCTTTCCGTAGAGGAGGCGGGGGAGTTCTTGGGCGAGCATCATCGACGCTTCTTCGATTGGCGAGGGGACTGACTGCGAGGGAAGGAGGACGCCTGCTGGCTCGTAACGGTGGGCGTCGCAGTGCCGGCCTCGCTACGCGGGAACGACGATAACGCCTTTGGTGACGCGGGGCGAGGTTGCGTGGGAGCGGGTCCTTTGGCCGTGGCGAGTGGGGAAAGTGCCGTTCGACCGGCGGCGCGCGCGGGTCGTGCGAAGTAGCGCCAGAGAGCCGCGGCGAACACGCTCGCGGCGCAGGCCGCCACTACGGCCAGACCGACGCCACTCTTGGCGTCGGTGCCGGTGAGGTAGGCGTGCAGGATGGCACTCGAAAAGGCCAGCCAACTGAACCAGTGGATGAAGCGCCAGGTCTCGTTCTTCACGCGAACCTTCAACAGGCTCGAGAGCCACACGGCGAGGATGAGGTCGAAAGCGACGGCGCCCACCGCCACGCCGACGCGCCGATACGCCGACGTCATGGGGACTAGGACCGAGATCCAGCCGGTGGCTACGTAGGAGTCGATCACGGTCGTCGTTATGTGCATGACAAGAAAGATCACCGCGACGATCGAGACGGAGCGGTGCAGCTCGTTAACCTCGAAACGCCCCACGACGGTGCCCCCGACACGGTTCGCCACGAGCGTGCCCAAGGTCACGACGATCGTGAAGAGCACGAGCGCCACCATGCCGGTGGCCCTCGTCGTGTACCAGAGGTAGGGCGTCGTGAGGGCGATCACGCGGACACCTCGTCGACCGGCCAGCCACCGACGAACTCAACGCTGCCGTCGTGGCGCACGAAGCGCCCCGACCAGCCGGCCTGGGCGACGTGGTACGCGGCGTCTTCACCCCAGAGCAACGACGCGGTGGCGAAAGCGTTGGCGAGCACGCAGCTGCTGGCCGACACGGTTGCGGTCGCGTACGGACCCACCGCGAAGCTCCCCGTGCGGGGATCCACGATGTGGTTGACGAGCTGTCCACTGGCGCGCCAGGTGCGCGTCGTCGTCGACGACGTCGCGATACCGCCGTCGTGGATGGCGACACGAGGCTCATTGCCGTGTAGCTCGAGTGAATCACTGAGACCAATGGCCCAGAGACCCTGGGGACCTCGTCCACGAACCGCGACGTCGCCACCGATTTCGACGACGACGCCGCCCGTTGGCGCTACGTCGTTCGCGATCAAATCGGCCGCGAGTGCCTTCGCGCTGGCGCCGAGGTCGAGTTGGCAGCCCGGCGACAGAGTCACCGTGTGCTTGCCTCGATCGAGGTCGAAGGCGCTCGCGCCGGCGCCCTTCACCGGTTCGGCGATGCTGGTGTCGTTGCGACGCGTCAGTTCGTCGTAGTCAACGTCGTAACCCAGCGCCAAGAGGGCGGGCAGCACGCTCGGGTCGCACAGCCCTTCGGTGGCCTCACGCGCCAGAAGTGCGGCACTGAGAGCAAGTTCCAACGTGGCGCTAATCGCCACGGTCGCACCCGCACCCGCGTTCACTCGCGAGATCTCCGAATCTTCTTTAAATCGATTGCACGCTTCATCGAATTCATTGAGCCAGTGCCAAAGTCGTTCTTGGGCGAAGTTTAACTGGTGCTCGTGTTCGGTGGCGAGGGATCCGCTGAGCCCCCAGATTTGGAAGTTCATTGCACGACACTAGTAGCAGGTCGTTTGGCCGGACGGTGAAGTGGTACACACCGTCGTCGTCGTAACCGGCACAGTTGTCGGGACCGTGGTCGTCGGCGTCGTCGTGGTTGTTACGGGTTTCGTCGCGGTTGTACTCGAGGAACTCCCGGACTGCGACGTACTCGTGGTGGGGGGAGTGGTCGACGTCGTCGGGGTGTCGTCCGACGACGTCGAGGAGTCGTCCGACGACGTTGAGGTGCTGCCCGTGGTCGAGGGAACGGTCGCGGGCGTCGTGGCAACGGGCTTCGCTGCACCGGCCAAATACATCACAGTGAGTCCCGAAAGCGCGGCCGAGCCCACCAGGAGAGCCTGGGTGATTCGACGCACCCGTGCGAATCGGCGGTCGCGTTGCTGAGGGGTGCGGGTTGCGGGGGTCATAAGGTTTCCTTAGCTCCCAGTCTTGTAGGTCTTTCTTAAGACGTGACATCGTGGCTATAAGAAGATTGACAAAATTCGTTTACGACTACGTTTCGTCCGCCTCGGGCACGGTGATCGTGAATCGAGCGCCGCCAAGCGTCGGATCACGGTCGACGGCGACGGTGCCACCGATCTCCTCGACGACCTGCGCGACGATGGAGAGTCCGAGCCCCGATCCCGGGAGTGATCGAGCGGAGGGTGCTCGCCAAAAGCGGTCGAAGACGAACTGGCGGTCTTCGTCACTGATCCCCTGACCGCTATCGGCGACCGTGATGGTGCCGTGCGCGGACGTCACCATGATGCGTCCACCGGTGGGTGTGAACTTGACCGCGTTCGTCAGGAGATTCGAGATCGCGCGATTGAGCCGGTCGTGTCGAGCCCGCACGTACGACGTCTCCATCTCGACGTCCATCGTGATGTCACGAATCCGCGCGTAGGTCCGAGCGGTCTCCACGCACTCGTCGACACAGTCGTCGAGTCGCAGTACCTCGAGATCGCCCTCGGACTTCTCGCCGCGGGCGAGTTCACCGAGGTCGGTGACGAGCGAGGCGAGTTCGTCGACCTGGGTCACCATGTCGTCGGTGATCTGGTGTAGCTCGTCGGGGCTGAGCTCGGGCGCGCGCGAGAGCACCTGGGCGTTCGTGCGCAGTGACGTGAGCGGCGTTCGAAGCTCGTGGCTCGCGTCGAGGACGAGTTGACGCTGCAGCGTCTGACTGCTCTCGACCGATCGAAGGAGTCGGTTGAAGACCCGTCGGAGTCGTCCCAGTTCGTCGGCGTCACCTTCGGCCAGTCGGTACTGCAGGTCGTTGGTCATGGCGACGGTCTCGATCTCGTTGGTGACCTTCTCGAGGGGGTGAAGGGCCTGGCGCGCGAGGAACAGCCCGAGACCCAAGGCCAACAACAGGCCACCGGCCGCGACCAACATAAGGGTCGTCACGAGTCGAGTGAGTTCGGTGATCTGGCCCGTGATGTTGACCATGTAGAGCTGCGCGGAGGTCGTCGTAATCTGACAGACGCCCGTCTGGCTCGTCTGGCAGTTGACGAGGGAGTTCTTGGGCAGTGGTTCGATCAGTTGGCGGTAGCTCTGACCATTGATGGACACGGTGCGAATGACGCGTGCGCCCTTACCTTTCGCGATACTCAGGATCGTGGAGTCGATGCGCACGTTGGACGGCGGCAACGCCGTGCCATTGGGCAGCACGATCTCCGAGTACGAACCGGTGACGCGGTTTTCGTCACTCACGCTGTGCGTCGATTGCGACGCCTGAATCAGTGACACGTCCACCGAGTGCAAGATGGCGCTACGCGCTACCAGAAATGACGCAAAGCTCGCAAGGATCACCGCGATCGCGGCGGCCGCCACGGTGGCGGTGATGACGCGTATTCGAAACGTCACGACGTTCGAAGCGCGTAGCCCACTCCGCGCACCGTTTGGATGAGTCGCGCCTTGTTGTCTTCTTCGAGTTTGCGTCGCAGATAGCCAATGTAGACGGCCAACGAGTTCGTTCCCGAGTCGAAGTTGTAGCCCCACACGAGATCCAAGATCTGGTCGCGGGTGAGTACTTGACGGGGGTGGTGCAAGAACAGCTCCAGTAGGTCGAACTCGATCTTCGTTAGTTCGACGAGTCGTGCGCCGCGATGCACTTCGCGCGTTTGAGGATTGAGCGTGAGGTCCTCAAAGCGAAGTACCGTGCCGTCGACGTCGGCGACGTTGTGACGACGAAGCAACGCGCGCAGTCGCGCCAGCAACTCCGCCAGGTCGAAGGGCTTCACCAGGTAGTCGTCCGCCCCCACGTCGAGCCCCTCGACCCGGTCGTTCACGGCGTTGCGGGCGGTCAGCATCAAAATGGGCGTGGTATCACCCGAGCGGCGAATGCGTCGACAGATCTCGAGACCGTCAATGTCGGGTAGTTGCAGGTCGAGCACGATAGCGTCGGGCGCGCGTAACTGGATGGATTTCAGCGCGCTGGCGCCGTCTTCGAACAGTTCGACGTCGTAGTTCTCCATACGGAGAGCGCGCCCGAGGGCCGATCGAATGGCTGAGTCGTCGTCGACGATGGCGACGTAGGAGTTGGGAATAGGAGCGGTAGTCACGGCGCGACTTTCTGGGGTTGGTTGTCAGGCTCTAGTGTTGCTGATTGGTATTAAGCATCCTCAGACATACTCTAAGAATCTCTGAAGATTGCCACAGTATCGGCAGTGGCGGGTAGTTCAATTGGCAGAACGACGGACTTTGAATCCGTAGGTTGGAGGTTCGAGCC